>Ga0272449_1000059_pt1 | contig 149704 bp, 162 predicted proteins | sample YNPCB0241_FD_198679 | JGI IMG/M metagenome (GOLD analysis project Ga0272449, IMG submission 198679) | Hot spring sediment microbial communities from Yellowstone National Park, WY, United States - YNP-CB-024-1 | ecosystem: Environmental > Aquatic > Thermal springs > Hot (42-90C) > Sediment...
CATCTATATCAGGCACAGATTTTTCTTCCACTCCTAATTGTGGCTTTTCAGCTCCCCAAACCCTAGCTATTTCTTCAACCTTTATTCTAAATCTTGGTATATAAGCCCCATAGCCAACAATTCCTACTCTTTTCATTTTATATCACAAATGTTACTACATTATGATAAACAATTTAAATCTTTTAGAAAAATTAGTAAAATGTCGAATTTTTTATTTGTAAAGTATTTATTAACAGATGAGAAAAGATTAAATAAAATGAAGAAAGTTAAATTGTTACTAATTTTATTTTTAATTTGCCTATCTCTTTTTTCTGTATTTTTATATTTCAAATCTTTATCAAATCCGTGCGAAAAAGAAACAAAAATTGTTACTAAGGTTATAGATGGTGATACAATAATTGTAGAAGGTGGAGAAACAATAAGGCTTCTTGGAATTGATGCAGATGAAAAAGGGTATTCGTGTTATTATCATGCAAAAAAAGAATTAGAAAATATGATTTTAAACAAGAGTGTTAGATTGGAATGTGATATGAAAGATAAAGATATTTATGGAAGATATCTAAGGTACGTTTTCAAAGATGATGAAAATATAAATGTATGGATGGTTAAGAATGGATTGGCGATAGCAAGAATTGAGGATGCGAAAAAATATGAAAAGGAAATATTAGAAGCTGAAAGATATGCAAAAGAAAATCATATTGGATGTAAATGGAAATAAATTTCAAATTCTTTTTAACATTTATTTGCTTTTAATGGCGTAGCTTGCATTTTTGAGAAATCGTTTTTATCATTATCTGTATCATTACCATTGGGACATCTTCCTGTAGAATTGTTGTCATCTGGCAAAGGAGCATTATCTTTTTTATTCCCATCATCAAAGCTTCCGTATGCTACTCTATCTATAATTTCTTCTCCTTTTTTCAAAATTATTTCTCCTTCGGATTTTCCTAGCTTTTCAGAGCAATTAACCAACAAATAACCTTTTGCGGGTATGATGCCGAAGATTGAGCAATTATAAGTATTTCTATTTTCTGTTTTCTTTGAAACTATTATCCATCCACTAAGATTTACATCAAATATTTCATGATTATATAATTCAACCCATTGTGTTGCATTTGTTTCATTAAATGTAATATTTCCATCAACATAAAATTCATTTATAACTATTTTTGGTGGTAAATCAAACAATTGCTTTTTCATAGCTTCCATCCTTTCTACCCATTCTTGAAGGATTTTTTCAGTATTTTTGCATAAGGATTTCATATTTTCAAAATTTGTTCCATAATTTGTTTCGCTTATTGAGCCAAGCTCATTGGTTACTTCTATATACCCGCTTGCCATCTCACATCTTTCAACTATTTTTGAAGGTGTTTTGGAAACTGATAAAATAATATCTTTTGTTTGAATTTTCCATTCTGTTTTATTATAATTAGTTGAGACAATAATAACCTTATCAGGAGCATATAAGATTTGCTCTATGCTATCATAGTTTATTTTTACCTTAAACTTTCCATAAGGAGATTGTATCTCTTTTTCAATCATTTCTGGACCAGAAAAGCTTGTTGTTTTTCCTGGTATTTCTTCTGAAGTGTTAACATTAAAAAGAAGTGCTCCTGTTGGTGAATAACCTTCATTAAAATCTGGTATAAGAAAAGGTATCGCCAACAAACTTGCTACCATTGTTGCAAGTGTTAGTGGTACTTTCATTATTTTTTAATTTTGTATTACATAATATAAAAAGCTTTAGGTGAGTGAAATGAGCAATGAAGATAAAAGAAAAAAAGAAAAGATTGTGCCTGATACTTCAATTTTAATAAATGGCACTTTGTCTGCCTTATTGGAAAGGGATGGAATAAAAAACGTGGAGATAATAATTCCGGAATTTGTTATTGATGAGCTACAAGCGCAGGCATCAAAAGGCTTAGTTATAGGATTCAAAGGCCTTGAGGAGATTAAGAAGATAAGAAGTTTGTCAAAAGAAAAAAATATAAAAATTAAATCCGCAGGAAGAAGACAAACTCTAGAGGAAATAAAATTGGCAAGATCTGGAAGAATAGATGCTTTAATAATAGATGTTGCATTAGAAAATAATGCTGTTTTATATACATCTGATATTGTTCAAGCAATAGTTGCAGAATCTAGAGGAGCTGAAGCGAAATATTTCAAACCATATGAAAAAAAGGAAAAACTAAAAATAGAAAAACTTTTCACAGAAAATACTTTGTCTATACATCTAAAAGAAGGTGTTCCACCATTAGCAAAAATTGGAAAGCCTGGAAATTTTAGATTAACAGAGCTGAGAAAAGAGCCAATGACTTCAGAAGAAATAGAAGAAATTATTAGTGAAATAATGAGTGCTGCAAAATATGAATCTGGTTTTATAGAAGTTAATGAAAGGGAAGCAACTGTTATACAATTAGAAAATTTGAGAATAGCGATATCAAGACCTCCTTTTTCAGATGGCACTGAAATAACTGTTGTAAAACCTATTATAAAGTTAACTTTAGATGATTATAAACTGTCTGAAAAATTAAAAGAAAGGATAAAAACCGGTGAAGGTATTATAATTGCTGGACCTCCCGGCTCAGGAAAAAGTACATTAGCAGCATCTATAGCAGAGTTTTATGAATCATTGGGAAGAATAGTAAAAACAATGGAGCAACCGAGAGATTTACAAGTTAATGAAAAAATTACTCAATATTCTAAGCTAAAAGGAGATTTTGAAAAAACTGCTGATTTCATATTGCTTGTTAGACCGGATTACACAATATTTGATGAAATCAGAACAACAAAAGATTTTCTAATATTTAAAGATTTGAGGCTTGCTGGAATTGGTATGATTGGAGTTTTGCATGCGAATTCTCCTATTGATGCGATTCAAAGATTTATAGATAGGATTGATTTAGGAATGCTATCTCATGTAATTGACACGATAATATTTGTAAAATTTGGAGAAATAAAAAAGGTTTATTCTCTTTCGTTAGTAGTTAGAACACCTACAGGAATGCAAGATCCGGACTTAGCTAGGCCAATAGTGGAAGTTAGAGATTTTTTGACAAATGAGTTAGAATATGAAATATATAGCTTTGGAGAAGAAAAGGTTATATTCTCTGTAAAGAGAGAGGAAAGCCCAATAGAATTATTAGCAAAGGAGAGAATAAAAAAAGAAATTTCAGTTTTTGACAAAAACCCAGAGATAGAGATATATGGTAATAGGGCGATAATAAAAGTTGATAATAAAGTTATACCAAAAATAATAGGAAAAGATGGTGAAACTATTAAAAAAATTGAAAAAAGGCTTGGAATAAGTATTGATATAATTCCAAAAATAGTAACGATGAAAAAAGAAGTCGACTTTTCATTTGAAGAAAGCGGAAATTATTTTGTTTTTAAATTTGACAAATCTTTATACAATCATAAAATAAATTTTTATTCTGATAAAGAATTCATAATTTCTGTTATTGTTGGAAAGAATGGAATAGTAAAAATAAGAAAAGATAGTGAAGAAGGTAAAAAAATAGCAGCGAGCGTTTTAAAAGGCTCTATAAAGGTTTTTGTTTAATTTTTCTTAACTTCTAAAATTATCATTTGTGGACAAAATTTTATGTGATTTCTTAATGATGAAATTGATTTTGCTAATACTTTGCTTTTAATTAATTTTTCTTTTCCTTCCCAAGGATCAAATATTTTGTATTTATTACCAATTTTTTCAAGAATTGTAATAAAATGTGGATAATGACAAACTTTAAACAAGTAATAAGAATCAATATATAATATCGGATGCTTATTAAGAAATTTGTTTATTAATTTCAAATTGATCTTTTTAACTTCAGTTTTAATTTTTGAAGAAGATTTTATCTTTTTCACATAATTGTAGAATTTCTTGTTATCAACAATTCTTATAATATTAACATCAAATCTTTTCACAATAAAATCTAAATGGCCAATAACAAAATCGTATTTGCTAAATTTTAGAGAATAAAATAAACAATCAAGCTCTAATCTTTTAGAAAATTTTATTGATTTTAATTTTTCAATAGATTTCAAAAGACAGAATGCCGAACAACCCTCACAAGTTAATTGAGCATTTTTCATATTTATTTATTTAAGAAAAAATAAAAAGAAAATTTAGAAGAAATGTAAAAAAATAAAAAAATTAATATTCTGGTTCTTCTTCACCAAACTTCTTTTCTGAAGACTTAGTTGATTTTGAAGCTGCTATAACATCATCTATTCTTAATAACATTTCAGCTGCTTCTGATGCTGATTTTATTGCTTGTGTCTTTATTTTTAATGGTTCTATTACTCCTAACTCTAGCATATCTGAAATCTTTCCGTGTATTACATCTACTCCATAATTTTTCTTTCCTTTTCCATGCAATGAAATTAATTCAACAATTACATCTACCGGATCCATTCCTGCACTTTCTGCTAATGTTTTTGGTATTATTTCTAAAGCTTCTGCAAATTTGCTTATTGCTAATTGTTCTCTACCTCCAACTGATTGTGCATATTCTCTCAATCTTAAAGCAACTTCTATTTCTGTGGTTCCTCCTCCTACTACAAACTTTCCTAGCTCTATTGTTGAAATTATTCCTAATACAGCATCTTCCATTGCTCTCTTTGCTTCATCAACAACATGCTCTGTACCTCCTCTTATTAAGATAGAAACTGATTTTGGATTCTTGCACTCTTCAACAAAAATCATTTCTTCTCCTGCCAATTTTCTTTCTTCTACTAGTCCTGCAAAACCTAAATCTTCTTCTGTCGCTTCATCTAAGTTGCTTACTATTTTTGCTCCTGTTGCTTTTGCAAGCTTTTGCATATCACTTTCCTTTACCCTTCTAACTGCCATTATATTTTTCTTTGCTAAGTAATGTTGAACAACATCGTCAATTCCTTTTTGGCAAAATACCACGTTGCATTTTGTTTTTATTACCTTTTCTGCTATATCTTTTAGCATTTTTGCTTCTTGTTCTAAGAAGCTTTGCATTTGTTCTGGACTAGATATCTGAATCTTTGCTTCTGTTTCTGTAGATTTTATTTCTAATGCAGAATCTACTAGCAAAATCTTTGCATTTTTGACAGATTTTGGCATGCTTGGATGCGCGACCTCCTTATCAATAACAATACCTTTTATTAACTTTGTATCATCTAAACTGCCTCCGTGTTTTTTCTCTATTTTTATGTCCTCTTTATCAATTACCCATTTGCCATTCTTTTTATCCACAACAGTTTTAACAGCTTGTACAGCGATCTTTGCCAAACTTTCTTTTGCTGTTTCTCCACTTTTTCCTGTCATTGCTGTCATCGCTATTTTCTCTAAAGTTTTTTCATCATTTATATCTACTTCCATACCAATTTCTTCCAATATTTCTAAAGCTTTTTGACTCGCTACTCTAAATCCTTTTGCAATTGTTATTGGGTGTATATTCTGATCTAAAAGCTCTTCTGCCTTTTTTAGTAACTCTCCTGCTATAACAACTGCTGTTGTTGTACCATCGCCAACCTCCTCTTCCTGAGTTTTTGCAATTTCTACCATCATTTTAGCTGCGGGATGTTCTATTTCCATTTCATCTAATATTGTTGCTCCATCATTTGTTATTACCACATCTCCAATGCTTGATATCAGCATTTTATCCATTCCTCTTGGTCCTAATGTTGTTCTCACGGCATCTGCTATAGCTTTTGCTGCTGCTATGTTTCTTCTTTGTGCATCCTTTCCTGTTTGTCTAATTGTACCTTCTGGAAGCACTAATATAGGTTGAACTAATTGGCCATTCATGTCTTATCACCTTAGATATAGTAAAGTAGTATATATAAAATTAAAAAGGAGTAAAATTTAAAAATTATTTACAAGCAAAGGTGAATTTATGAGTATTCATTCTATTTTACCAATATTATTACTAATTTTGAAGTATCTTTTTTCAGTTTCATTATCAAGTTACATAGTTTTACATAAAACTGATATTAAAAAATCTCTTTTAATCTCCACAATAATCTTTTTGTTCTATTATTTCTCTTTCTATTATTATTTTTTAATGAAATATTCTGAAATTCTTATTAAACTCGTAATTTTTATTGTTTTGTGTTTAATTTTTGTTGAAGGAAATAAGAAAGAAAAAGTTCTTGTCGGATTTCTTTCTTTTTTAGTATCATTTATTCTTGATTTATTTATTTAATCATTCGATCAACTCCCCTTTTAAAAAACATGCCTTAAAACCAACTATTCTAACCTTTACAAAATTACCGAAAATTTCTTTTGCTTTTCTTTGATCAACATTCTCTATAACTACTGGCTTAAAAGCGTAGTTTCTACCGACTAACCCTTCCTTTATTATATCATTAACTAATATTTCGCCTTCCCATCCTAACCACATACTATTTCTCTCTCTTATAACCTCTTTTACAATTTCATGCAGAATTTTACTTCTTATGCTTTTTATCTTAGAATCTACTTGCTTCATATAACTTGCTGGTGTGCATTTATGCAAAGAAAATCTTGAAATGTTAACCTTGTCAGGTTTTAAAATCTTTATAATTTCTATTGTATCAAGAAAGTCTTCCTCCTTTTCTTCAGGGTATCCTACAATAATATCGGTCCATATATTAATTTCTTTAAAATGTCTTCTAAACTTTTCACAAAAATCTAAAAAATCTTCTATTGTATATTCTCGATTCATCTTTTTCAATATTCTATTAGAACCGCTTTGTATTGGCAAATGTAAAAATTTGTATATTTTTTCAGACCTATAAACTTTAAGTAGCTTATTAGATATATTCATAACATTTTTGGGATTCATCATCCCTACTCTTATAAAATATTTTCCAGAAACTTCTGAAATTATATCGTTTAGTAAATCTGGCAATTTTGATACTTCATTCTCATCCATCCCATAACAAGAAACATCTTGACCCGTAATATAAAATTCTTTTATTCCGGCTTCCCTATAAGATTTTATTTCGTTTATAATCTTTTCTTTCGGATAAGAGAAAACATTTCCTTTGGCAAATTTTGTAGCACAAAAATAACAAAAAGAGTTACAGCCTGAACATATCGGAATAATTCTTGTTACTTTACTTAAAAAAATTCTCGGATATCCTAATTTAATTTCCTTTCTTTGTCCCACATATTCTACTATTTCTCCTTTTAATATCTTTGATATAGCTTCTCCTATTTTTGTTATATGGTTAGTGCTTACTATACTTATGTTAGGATAATGTCTCTTTATTAGGTTGAAATCTATTTCTGGTAAGCAGCCGCTTATAATAATCTTTTTTTCTTTGTATTTTTCTTTTATTTCATTTATTCTATAAATAATTTTTTTAATTGTAGCCTCTTTTACTCCGCATGTATTTATTATAACAATATCTGCATTTTCAATATTTTTTGTTATTTCGAATCCGATTCTTTGTAATATTCCACCTATTATTTCTGATTCTGCAATATTATTTGTGCATCCATATGTTTCTATGTAGATTGCTTGCATCACAATTGCACCTCTCTTAAAACTTTAAAAGGTTTGATATAATTAATTTTTAATTGTAGAGAGGTAGAGATTAATGGCTGACGTATTGCATGTTAAACAATCAGTTCTGGACGCACTTAAAGCAATAGGTCTAAATTTATATGAAAGAAAACTCTGGGTTGCTCTTTTATTGAAAGGAAATGCAACAGCCGGCGAGCTAGCTGATTTGTCTAATGTTCCGAGATCAAGATGTTATGATGTCTTAGAATCTCTTGCAGATAAAGGTTTTGTAATAATTCAGCCATCAAAACCAATGAGATATGTAGCAATAAGGCCGAGGGAAGCATTAGAAAGAGCTAAGAAAAGATTGCAACAAAAAACGGAAGAAATGATAAAAAGTATTGATGGTATTGTTTCTAGTGGAGTGTTGAAAGAATTAGAAAAAATATATGAAGAAGGAATAAAACTTGTTAAACCTGAAGATTTCTCAGGAGCTTTACGTGGAAGGGATGCTTATTTAGAACATCTAGAAACATTAATGGAAAATGCCAAAAAATCTGTTGATTTTTTGTTAACAGAGCAAGCGCTTCAAGAGATTTATGAAAAAAAATTAAAAACTATTGAAAAGACTGCAAAATCCGGCATACAAATAAGAATTGCTGCACCAATAAGTAAAAGAACTGAAAATATAGTAAAAGAACTGAAAAAGTATGCTCAAATAAGAGATATATCAGAGGTTGAGCATGCGAAAAAGCTTTTATCTAGGGTTTGTGCAATCGATGAGAAGCATATAATATTAAGTTTAACAGATGATACAAAAACAAAACCAAATGAAGATATAGCTTTCTGGGCTCAGAGTGATCATGCGGCTTCTGATTTTTTCAAACCTATATTCAACTTAATATGGGAGCATGGTAAAGAAATTTAAAAATATCTCAGCAAACCTCAACATTATTATTAATTAAGTTCATACAGAAGTTGTGAATATTTGAAATTTCGATATCTATAATCTCTTCTACTTTTCTTTTTATCTCTTCTATCGGTGTTTCATTAGTTATTATTTGAGCTGCTGCTATCATTGGCTTATCTATTGGCTCACCTATTTGTGAAACAAGCCACACATAAACCTCTTTCGCATCTACACTTTCATAAATTCTGTTTGCTATTTGATAAGAAAGCAAATTATATATCTTTCCTATATGACTAACAGGATTTTTTCCTGCTGCTGCTTCACTTCCACTAGGTCTATTAAGAGGTATTAATCCATTAACTCTATTACCTCTTCCTACTTGACCACAATCAGCATTTTCTGCACATGTTCCTGTAACAGTTAAGTATACTCCATCTATTCCCCTTCCCTTTCTATCTAATGTATTTAAATAAACAAATGCTTTGTGTCTGGTTCTCTCTTTCACGAATTTTGAAATTTCTTCTAAAATTTCATCTTTTTTCCTAAAATAATCTTCCTCGCTTTTAACAAACCTATCTATTAATGGCATTGCTATTGTTAAATGAATCTCTCCATTCTTTCTTACACCCATAACCTTTACATCTTCTCCTGATTCGGGAAACCTTTTTTTAAAATCCTTCGAATTTATAAATTTTTCTGTTTCTAGAACTAGTTTTTCAGTTTCTGTTAGTGGAGCATAACCAACAACAGCAGAAGTGTCGTTTGCTCCAAAGACTTTTGTTTCAAAAGCTCTTTTGAATATATCTTGCAAAGCTGCTGAGCCTGGTTTTAATTCTATTTGATATACCATGTCTTTCTCAGGATCAACAAATCTTAAATGATTTTTAATCCATTCTTTTGCTGTTTTTGTTACAATTCCTTCAACATCTATTTTTTCTTCTCCAACAAAGAAGGTTGCTCTATCACCGATTACCATTTTCATAGGCTTTATTACTTTTCCTCCTCCAAATTTTTGCTCTACCTCTCCTGCAACAAGAAGACTTTTATCTATGTTGTGATGATAGATTAATCCAAACCTTCTCAAATACTCTTTTGAAAGCTCTATGGATATTTGATTCATCATAGAATCGCATATGTAATCTGGATGTCCCACTCCCTTTCTTTCAACTATTTCAATCTTTTGCTCCTCTATTGGTATTGATTTTAGTTCTTCCACAACTATATTTCTCATTTCAATCTTTTCCGACTTTTAAAAAGTTTTAAAAATTATTTATTTGAAAAGTTTTAAAAATGTTTGATTATGTTTGAATATTTAATTTTCATATTCCTTGGAATTTTTTTCGGTATTGTCGCTGGACTTGTTCCAGGAATACACCCAAATATGATTGCCTTAATTTTTTCATCTTTACTATTTAAAATATTTCCTGATTCTATATCTTTTATTTGCTTTATTGTATCTCTTGGTGTTTGTAATTCTTTTGTCAGTGCAATTCCATCAATACTTTTTGGCGCTCCAGATAGCGAAGATTCTTTAGCAGTTCTTCCGGGGCATAGATTGCTGATGAAAGGCTTCGCATATTTTGCTATTAAACTAACTGTTATTGGAAGCCTATTTGGATTTTTATTTTGTCTTCTTTGTTTTCCGATTTTATATTATTTTATACCAATAATATACAATTTCGTATCTTCTCAAATGCACCTTTTTCTTTTAACAATTGTGTTTTTGCTAATACTTACAGAAAGGGGTATAAGAAATAAAATTCTCGCAACTTTTATATTTTTAATTTCAGGAATTTTAGGTATTGCAGGAAATTCTTTACCAATATCTCAGAATTATTATCTTTTTTGTTTATTTACTGGGCTATTTGGTATGCCTGTTTTGCTTTTATCCATAAAAAATAATGCAAAAATTCCTGAACAAAAATTTCATGATAAAAAGATTTCTGTAAAAAGCATAAATAGAGCAATAATTTCTGGCTCTTTTGCAGGCACTTTAACCGGAATTTTCCCCGGTGTAAGTGCTTCTCATGCAACAATAATTTCTAATCTGACAAACAAAAGCAATGATAGGTTTCTCATTTCCCTAGGCTCGGCTACAACAACAAACATCATTTTTTCATTTCTTTCTCTCTTTCTTATTGGGAAAGGGAGAAGTGGATTAGCTGTAATTATAAAAAATTTTGTAAATATTGGAACAAAAGAATTTTTTCTTATAATCTTTGTATCAATAATATCTCTCGGTATTGCTTCTTTAGTAACTCTGAAAATCTCTAAAATTTTAATAAAGCAGATTGAAAAGATAAATTACAACTTACTCAATAAAATTACTCTTTTATTTTTATTTTTTCTTGTTTTTCTGTTTGCTGGATTTTGGGGTTTGATGCTTAGTTTTATTTCTTTATCTCTCGGTATTTTTGTCAACCTAAATAAAATAAAAAGAACTCATATGATGGGATCAATAATGTTACCAGTAATTTTATTTTACATGAAAAGAAATATTTAAGAAAATTAAAGGTATTTGGATCAAAGATCTTTTATTGCTTATATCCCCCTTATTATGCATTTTTTCACGTATTTTTCCATAATTCTTTTTATTTTTTCCATAAATTCTTTTTCCGGCGGTTTTTCATTCATGTACTTTTTATCGATAACCGTTTCTGTTGGCATAAAAGATTGGAGAACATAAAGTTTGCATCCCCTAATCAATTTTCCTATATCTTCGAAATCTTTTTCCGAAAATAAAGATTTTACGACAGTTGTCCTAAACTCATAATCTATTGAAGAGCTCATTATAATTTTTATGCTTTCTCTTATCATTTCTAAATTTATTTTTATCCCTGTAACAATTTCGTATTTGTTTGGTGGTGCTTTAATGTCCATTGCAATATAATCCAAAAGCTTTTCTCTTAATAATTTTTTTATCATTTCTGGACTTGAACCGTTTGTGTCAAGCTTGACCAAAAAACCCATTTCTTTTATTTTTTTGATAAATTCAGGTAGATCGTCATGAATTGTCGGCTCTCCTCCTGTTATAACAATTCCTTCAATTTTATCTTTCCTTTTTTTAAGAAATTCAAATATCTTTTTTTCTTCGATTGGTTTTGTAAATAATTCTGGAATTACCAAAGAAGAATTATAACAAAAACCGCATCTGAAGTTACATCCTTGTGTAAATATTATTGAAGAGATTTTTCCTGGATAATCTATTAGAGAGGTTTTCTGAAATCCGCCTATCTTCATAAAAAATTATTTCGAAGTAAGTTATTAAAAGTAAGTTATTAAATTTGTTATATTAATTTAGCTTCTGCTTTTTTCAAATTATATGTTTTTCTTATTTTGAATTCTTCTTTTTTTCCAACATTCCAATTACTAACTGGTCTAAAGTATCCGACAATTCTTGAATATACTTCTGTTGTTTTTCCGCACGTTGGACACTTTTCAAACTTTCCAGCAATATAGCCGTGAGAAGGACATATGCTGAATGTCGGGGTTATTGTGAGATATGGCAATCTATAATTTTCACATATCTTTTTTACTAAGTTTCTTATAGATTTTGGATTTTCTATCTTTTCACCAACAAATATATGAAGCACAGTACCTCCAGTATATTTTGTTTGCAATTCATCTTGGTGATCTAGAACCTCAAAAATATCATCACTGTAATTTACAGGTAAATGTGTTGAATTTGTGTAAAATGGCTCTGCTCCTTTTTTATATTCTTCTTCGTTTGCACATATTATGTCTGGATATTTAGATTTGTCTATCTTAGCTAATCTATAGCTTGTACTTTCTCCTGGAGTTGCTTCTAAATTATAGTTATTTCCTGTTTCTTCCTGAAATTCTAAAAGTTTATCTCTCATAAAATCTAAAACCTTTAATGCAAAATCTTTTCCATCCTTTTCAGCTATACTTTTTCCGAGAAAGTTTAAGCATGCTTCGTTCATTCCTATAAGACCTATAGTTGAAAAATGATTTTTCCAATATTCTCCAAATCTTTCTTTTATTTTTCTGAGATAAAACTTAGAATAGGGGTAAAGATTTTTTTCTGTTAATTTTTCAAGGATTTTTCTTTTTATTTCAAGACTATTTTTGGCTAGTACCATAAGATTTTCCAGTCTTTCAAAGAAATCTCTATCATCTTTCGATAAATACCCAATTCTTGGCATATTTATTGTAACTACTCCAATTGATCCTGTTAAAGGATTTGCACCAAAGAAGCCACCTCCCTTCTTTTTCAACTCTCTAAGATCTAGTCTTAGCCTACAACACATACTTCTAGCATCCTCTGGTCTCATATCAGAATTTATAAAATTTGCAAAATATGGAATTCCATATTTTGCAGTTACTTCCCATAATATCTCTAAATTATTTCCATTATTACTCCAAAAATCTTTTGTTATATTGTATGTTGGTATTGGAAATGTAAAAATTCTTCCGGCAGCATCCCCTTCATTCATAACCTCAAGAAATGCTCTATTAAATAAATCTATCTCCTCTTGAAATTCTGAATAAGTTTCTTTTTGCTGTTTTCCTCCTACTATTACTCCTTCTACCCCTAGATATTCAGGAACTTTAAGATCTAAGGTTATGTTTGTAAATGGTGTTTGAAATCCTACGCGAGTAGGAACATTCATATTAAATATAAATTCTTGCATTGCTTGTTTAACATCTTTATAACTAAGATTATCATACCTTATAAATGGAGCAAGTAAAGTATCGAAATTTGAAAAAGCTATTGCTCCTGCTGCTTCTCCTTGCATAGTATAAAAGAAATTTACAACTTGACCTAAAGCTGATCTAAAATGTTTTGCTGGTTTTGTTTCTATTTTTCCAGGAGCTCCTTTAAACCCTTCTAATAGCAAATCAAAGAGATCCCAACCAACGCAATAAACAGAGAGTAAGCCTAAATCATGAATGTGAAAATCTCCTTGCCTGTAAGCATCTCTTATCTCAGGTGGATACACCTTATTTAACCAATAAACCTTGCTTATTTCTGATGAAATATAATAATTTAAACCTTGAAGAGAAAAAGTCATATTGCTATTTTCATTTACCTGCCAATCAAGTTTATCAATATATTGTTCAACCAGATCAACATTAGACTTTTCTATTATTTCTCTAATTTCTCTGTGTTGTTCTCTATAAATTATGTAAGCTTTTGCTACTTTATATTCCCCTTGATTCACTAAAGTTTCTTCTACAACATCCTGAATTTCTTCTACAGTTATTATTTTTTCAGGGTTTTTTTCCTGAATCCTTTCAAGAGTTTTTACTACAAGATCTGAAAATCTTTCTGCCTTTTCTCTATCTTTATAACCAACTGCTTGAAAAGCCTTCCATATAGCTTCTGTTATTCTTGATTGATCAAAAGGAACGATTCTTCCATCCCTTTTTCTTATCTTCTCTATTTTCATCAAAATCACTTAGAATATTGTTTAATATTTCATTTTATTTTTTAATAGATTTCTGTTGGGAAAAATATCTTACTCAATTTCTCTTTTTTAAAACTTGTTTTTTATTTATATAAATTGAATGAGATGCTTTGTTGCAATTGATTTGCCCGAAGATATTCGTAAAAAGATAGAAGATATAAAATCAGAAATTAATAACAAAAAGTTCATAAAAATTGCTTCGGAGCCTCATATAACACTAAAATTTATAGGTGAAGTTGAAGAAAAACAAAAAAACCATATCATAGAAAATCTTAAAAAAATAGAATATGAGCCATTTGAAGTTATTATAAAGGGTGTTGGAGTTTTTCCTAATTTTAAATATATTAGAGTAATTTGGCTTGGTTGCTTCTCAAAAGATCTTGAAAAATTAGCAGAAATTATTAGAAATCAATTAAAGGAATTTAATCCAGAAGATGAAAAATTTATTGGACATATAACAATTGCTAGGTTAAAAAATAAAGCTGATAATGATATTTATAATTTTATAGAGAAATACAAAAATATAGAAATAGGAAAATTTTTGGTTAAAGAGTTTAAATTGAAAAGAAGTGTATTAACTCAAAAGGGAGCTATATATTCAGATCTTTGTCAATTCGAGTTGATTAAATGAAAGAGATTGAAAATCTAAAGAAAGAGATTGAAAAAACTCAAATAATAATAATGGCCGGTGGGAGTGCAAAAAGAATGGGTCTTGCGTTTCAGGACATACCTAAACCGATGATAGAAATTGGTGGAAAGCCTTTGATTGAATGGTGCATAGAGCTTTATAAGAATTGCGGTTTTAGAGATTTTGTTTTTATACTTGGATATAAACACGAAAAAATTGAAGAATATATAAAAGATGGATCAAAATTCGGAATAAATGCAAAATATTGTATAGATCCTGAAGAAAATATGGGAAAGGGAAAATCTTTAAAAGCAGCTTTAAAAAATTTTGATGTGAATAGGAGATCAATAATTTCTTATCCGGATGATCTATTTCTTGATAAAACATTGCCGATAAGACTACTATTGCATCATCTTGACGGTAAGAAAAGATTAGATATAATAGCAACTAATCTATTTGTTTCTGCAACAAGATATCCTTTTGGGGTCGGAGAAATAAATGATAAAGGCATAGTTGAAAGCTTTGTTGAAAAACCAATAATACAAAAATTCTCTTCTACTGGTACAATTGTTGTTGAACCAGAATTCTTTAATATGATAAAAAAATACATAGATGAAAAATCAGAAAAACCGATAGAGTTTGAGAGTGTTGTTTATCCAATAATAGCAGAAATGAAAAAAATGTATTCAATGGTAGTTTCTCCTGATGTCTGGTTGCCAATAAATACATTAAAAGAATTAGAAAAAGCTAAGGAGATTCTCGAAAAAAATAACAAATAATTTTGCTGCTTTTTTTGGTTCTTTTCTCACAAATTCTTTAATAAATGAAAATGCACTATCATATTCAAAATTTTCTAACTCAATTTTATTTATCTCTCTAAATATTTTGTCTATTTGGTTATTATCAAAATGTTCGTAAATTTTTCTAATAAATTTTTGAAGCATAATCTCCTTATAAATTTCTTTTTTCCAAAGATTTTCATATATTTCAAGTTTCTTGTTGTATTCGATATAATTTATTATAGCATCTTTTGCTTTTTCTGCGCAAGTAAGAGAATAGATTATTCCCCCTCCTGTTAATGGTTTTGTTTGACCACAAGCATCTCCAACTAAAATTGCATTTTTATAAAAAGATTTTGTTGTGCTAATGGGAATTAAATGAAAATAATCTTTATTGTCGAAATTTTCATTAACTTTATCTTTTAAAAATTTTGAAAATTTTTCTTTTGAGTCTTTTATCTCTGTCATTAAACCAATTTCCCTATTTTGCGGTATAATCCAACCGAAAAATTTTTTAGAATATTTTTTGTCGTGATAAACTGATATCTTTTTTATTTTTAAATTCTTTCTAAGTTTATGAATAAATCCAATTGCAAATTTTGGTTCATCTATCCCCAAAAATTTTCTAACTATAGAATTTGCTCCGTCGCAACCAACTAGAATTTTGAAAATATATTTGTTATTTTTTCCGATAACATAAAAATCTTTATTTAATTTTATTTTTTCACATTCATCATAAAATAGTTTTGCCCCGCTTTTTGTTGCTATCTTCCTCAAATATTTTCCAAATTCCTTTCTTTTAAGAATATAAGCAAAAGGCTTTTTTGAAAATAAATAAAAACTACTTTTCGAAGAAAAAAAATTCATTTCTTTTATTTTATCTAATATTAAATAATCCCTAATTTTAAGAAAATTTTTTATATTTGTTGAAACTATTCCTGAATCGATTTTTATTTTTCTTGATTCTTCTATTAAAATCACATCAATTCCTTCCTCAGAAAGAAGATGAGCCAAATAACTACCAGCTACGCCAGCTCCAATTATCCCAACCTCTGCTCTTATAAAATCTTTTCTTTGCATAATTTATTTTTAAGATTTATTAATAAAAATAGTTAGTATGGAAAATAATTTTGAAAAGCTTTTAGATAGGCTTATTATAGTTCCGATAATTTTGTTAGTGATTTCAATATCTATTCTTTCATATAATTATTTTACAAAAGGCTTTTTTATAAAAAAGGATGTAGAGCTTAGCGGCGGGTTAAGCATAAGCATAAAAATAAAAGAAAATATTAATCCTAAAGAAATTGAAAGAATTATTCCTGGCTCTTCTGTAAGAATGAGTTATGGTTATGGAAACAATGTTTTGATTGTTCAAACGCCAACAAAAAATGAAAAAGAAGTAATAGAAAAACTGAAAGAAAAAATATATTTTAATGAAAGCGACGTGGAAATAGGAACAATAGATCCTGTAGTAGGTGAAATATTTTGGAGGCAAGCGAAAATTGCATTAACAATAGCTTTCATTTTGATTGGTATTGTTGTGTTTTTAGCATATAGAGCGATATTGCCAAGTATTGCAATGCTTCTTTCTACAATATCTGATGTGATTATAACAGTAGCTGTTCTAAGCATTTTAGATGTAAACCTTTCACTACCTATAATTGCTGGGCTTTTAATGATAATAGGATATTCTGTAGATACAGATGTGCTTTTAGCAACAAGGATGTTAAAGAGAAGTGGGGAATTAAGCTCAAGGGTTCTTTCTGCGATAAAAACAGGAATGACAATGAATTTAACTACTATGACTGCTCTTTTGTGCATGTATATATTTTCAGGCGGTACTGCTATCAGATATATTTCATTAACATTGCTGATAGGTTTGTCAGCAGATATCATAAACACTTGGATAACAAACACATACCTATTTAGATCTTGGATAAAAAGAAGAGGTGGAGAGCAATGAACTTAATAAAAAATTTAAGAATCATCTTTTGGATATTTTGCATCATATTCTCTTTATTACTTATATTTCCGTTAGAAAGAAATGGCGTTGAAGTAGTTCTTGTTAGCGAGAATCTTAGCGAAATAATAAAATCTGGGGATATAATTTATGAAGTAAATGGTGAAAAAGCCAATATTAACAACATATATGGTTTTGTACATATAAAAACAAATCGTGGAGAGTTTGACGTGAATATTTCAAAAGAAGATATTGTTGTCGAACCTCGCTCCTTAACAAATCTTAAATTTGGCTTAGATATAAAAGGAGGAATACTTGCGATTGTAAAACCTGAAAAAAATGTTAGCGATGAAACCTTAGAATTAATAAAAAATAATTTGGAAAGAAGAATGTCTTCTTTGAGAGAATCTAGCTTTCAAATAGTTAAATATGGTAATGAAAGGTTTATACAAATACAAATAGCTGGCGGGACAGAAGATGAAGTAAAGAGATTAATAAATACCACGGGAGTATTTGAAGCTAAAATTCCGATACCTGTAAAATTTGAAAATGGAGAAGGAATAGTAAAATTTGGAGATGAAGATGAATGGTTTAAAGTAAAGATTTCTAAGGAAATAAATTCAATAACTTATGAAGGAAAAGAGTTTAAAGTAAATGAAAGCTTTATACATAAAGGAATAGAATTTACTGTTTTTGACATAAAAAATGATAGTGCATTAATAGCTCCTACTGTTTACAAAAACAGTGGAGAAAGGATTGATGTTGTTAGAGTATATACAGATCCTCAGCATTCTTATATTCAGAATGTTGGAAATTATTATGAATGGAAGTTTGATGTTGAAGTTTCACAAAGCGCATCTGAAAACTTTTATAAAGCTGTTAAAAATCTTGGAATTAGATATGAGGCGGGAAGATCATATTTAGAATCTAAGATATATTTGTATTTGGATGGAAAATTGGTCAGTAATCTTTCCATTTCTTCAACTCTAAAAAATAGACCAACCACAATGGCTTCAGTTTCTGGTTCAGCGCCAACAAAAGATGAAGCAATTAAAGAGAAAAATTGGCTCCAATTAATTCTTCGTTCAGGAGCATTACCAACAAATCTTCAAATTGTTTCAACAAAGGTAATATCTCCTAAGCTCGGTGCTTCATTTTTAAGAGATGTGTTTATTTCTCTTATTGCAGCAATAATTTGTGTAAGTATTATCATATTTTTGAGGTATAGAAGCTTAAGAATAAGCATACCTGCCCTTGCAACATCTTTTAGTGAAGTAATAATTTTATTAGGATTGTCTGTGTTAATAAATTGGAATTTGGATTTGGCTTCTATAGCTGGTATTATTGTAATCGTTGGTACTGGTGTTGATCAACAAATAATGATAATAGACGAAACCCTTTCAAAAACAGAGATACTCTCCTTAAAATTAAAATTAAAAAGGGCATTTTTCATGATATTTACATCTGCTGGAACAACTATTTGCGCGATGCTTCCTCTTATGACAGTCGGCTTTGGAATGCTTAAAGGATTCGCCATTACCACAACATTAGGAATTCTTGTTGCAATATTTATAACAAGACCTGCATTCTCAGATATTTTAGAAAGATTGTTTAAGTGATGTGATGAAAAACAGATTGCTATTTATGAAATATGCTTTACCTTGTTCTGATACATTAATAAAAAGAGGTGAGGTTGACGAAAATTATATTAAAAAATTATTTGAGATTGTAAAAAGTGGGAAAGATATACCCAAAAATTCGGAAAAGATATTTAAGGTTGCTTATTCCTTTTGTAAAAAAATAGGAGAAAAAATAAATAAAGATCCGATGGATGAAGATGTTATAAGAAGATATTTTCTTTATGAGCATGATGATGTTGTAGAAAAGATTGGTTATGAACAAAGCTGCAAAGTTTATCCTGGATTATGTTTAAAGATTGAAAATGGTTTAGCTAAAATAATAACACCAATAGGGGTTAATTTTTATAAAATGGATTTTCTTCCTGATCTGAAAGAAAATGAGTATGTTGTGGTGCATAGAGAATTTGTTGTGGAAAGGGTTTCTAAAGACCTTGCAAAAAAGCTTTGGGATATTAAAGCTTTGCAATCTTCTCTATTAATTTAACATCTTTTTTAAGCTGCAGATTATTTTTCCATACCTTCTATAAACTTTTATAGCATTTTCTCTTAATTTCAAGAATTCAATATTTTTTTCTCTATTATCTTTTCAATTTGTTTTAAAGCTTCTTCTTCGTTCATTTTTGTTGGGATTCCAATTATTCTAAAATTTTTTATAATACCGAGCCTTTTCCACAATTTTATAAAAAATCCTAAATCTAAATCATGTGCAGAATAAATTTTTCTGTTTTCTATTTTTTCAATCTCTGTAATTAATTCAACATCTTTTATTCCTATTACTGTGTCTAATATGTTGATTTCTTTATCATCAATTTCCTCTAACGGATCGAATTCAACAAATTTTATTTCAGGAAATCTTTTTTCTAATCTTGGTATTAATTTTATTGGAAGGCTATCCTCTTTTAATAAAACATTTCCCAAAACATAAATTTTTTTTGATTTTATTTCTTTTTTCGTCTCTTTTTGAATACACATAAAAATCCTATGCGAATTCACTTTTAATCATAGAAACAAAATAAGCTCCTATAAGTATCAAGAGAGATCCGAAAATTTGAATTAGTGGAATCGGCTCTTTAAATAAAACAAATCCTAAAATTAAAGAGATTACTGGAGATAAAAGCAAAAAGCTAGAAGCCTTTGAAACATTTATATAGGAAATGCTCCAATACCAAAATGTAACATAAAGAGCAAGAATGAATGTTGAGATGAAAACGTTTAGTAATTGCTCGCTTTTAATTGAAAACAATAAATCGATCTTTCCTAAAACTAATATTAGCGAAAAAATTATTAAACCTCCAAAAAACATTCTTGCAAAAGAAACAACAAAATTATTTTCTCCTTTTTTCATCGCCTTTTTTGCTATAATATTTTCAACAGCCCAAAGAAATGTTGCAAGTATCACAAGAGCATCTCCGAATCTAGGATTTAACCAAAATTCTGTCGGTTTTATATCTGACTCATAAATCAATATTGTTCCGAAAAACATCAGAAAGATTGAAAGGATTTGTTTTTTACTTATCTTTTCTTTTAAGAAAATAAATGCAAGAACTAAAACATATAATGGAAGGGTTTTATGAAGAAAAGCCGCCCTTCCTGCTGTAGTAAACTTTAAACCAGTAAAGAAAAATAAAAATGCAAGAGAGCCACCAACAAACGCTATCGCCAATAAATACTTCCATTTTATTTCTCTAAATTTTTTAAAAGAAAAGTTCCATTTGAATGATAATAAAATAAAAAAGAAAATTCCTATTAACAAGGAGCGCAATGCTGTAAATATTAAAGGATCCATAGAAACCACAAAAATTTTATTTATCGGTATTGCTATTCCGCTAACTATAGCAGTAAGAATTGCTAAAATCGTTCCTTTCATCTCTTTGCTATTTATTTTATTTTTCATAGCCATCTTACCTTTAAGAAATGACTTGCGCAGCTCATACAAGGATCATAAGCCCTAATAAGCTTTTCTATCTCATGCACGATTTTATGTTTTGGTTTATCTATCATAAGAGAAACCAAATCTTTTATATCCTTTTCCATCATTATCTGATTTTGCGCTGTTGGAATTACAATATTTCCATAATTTATTTTTCCTTCATTATTAATAGAAAGCATATAATAAAGAGTTCCTCTCGGTGCTTCAATGACTCCGATCCCTTCTCCTGCTTTTATTTTTATTTCAGGTTTATTTTCTTCTCTAAACTCTTTTGATTCAATAATCTCAATTGAATGATCAATTGAATGTAATATCTCTATAGCTTGAGCGAGATTGTTGTGATATACATTATTTGAAGGGAATATTTTGAGATATTTTTCTGCATCCCTTTTTGTTTCTTTATGCAAAGCCTCTTTATTCAAATTCATTCTTGCTAATGCTCCTACCATATATTCCCTTCCTTCAAATTGAAAGCCTGTTGCCTGAGAATATGGAATTATTACTCTATTCAAATAATTCCAAAAGTTTTTTTCTTCTATGGCTATTCCATCTATGCTTTTTATATAACCTTCTAAAAAACTAAAATCTTCTGTTATTAAAGCAACGTAATTTTTTTGTTTTGTAAAATTAAAGTCGCATTTATATAAAATTTCTATTAAATCCAAAACATCTTCTCTTATGCTTTTCAATTGATTTACAACATTTTTTAATTCCTCTTTTTCAGGAATTTTTGAAAAGTGTGCAACATTTATATATTGCGGATGAACAGCCCTTCCTCCTATTACTGTAGAAAGTAAATTTCCTGCTGCTTTAACTTTAAATGCCTGCTCAATAATTTTCGTATCTTCAATATCTAAAATTGAATCTATACCAAAAATATCAGGCAAAACAAAAAAATAGAGATGCATCGCATGATCTCTTATAATAGTTCCATACATCGCAAGCTTTCTTAATAAAATAGTTTGTTCAGAAGGTTTTATACCCAATGCATTTTCCACAGCTTCAATACAACATGTCAAATGTGCTATACTACAAGTTCCGCAAATTCTTGAAACTATCTGATGCACGCTTAAACAATTTTTATTTCTTATTGCTTGTGTATAAAATCTTTTGCTTTCTGTAACTTTTAGCTTTACACTTTTAACTTCATTATCTCTTATTTTTATGTCCAAGCTTGCATTACCTTCTATTTTGCTTATATTTTTTAAAGAGATATCAAAATCTTTATGCATCTTTCACAACACCAAACTCTTTTAAATATTTGTTCAAAACTCTGAGAAATTCATTTTCATCCATAGGGCAGCCAGGAACAATATCATCTACTTTGACAATTTCTGAGATAGGAGAAACCTTTTCTCTGTGCTTAAATTTTTTTAAAATAGGTTCTATCTCTTTTTTTGTTTTTTCATCAAAAAAGTTTCTCTGATTTGATGGATTGCCATAAACAGCACAACTTCCAATGGCTACAAGCCTTTTACATCTTTTTCTTACATCTTTTAAGATCTTTTCCTCTTCTTTTGTTGATATTGCTCCTTCAACAAAAAGAACATCAATATTTCTTAAAGAGTTCTTTCCTTTTAAAAGATGTAAAAACCTTATGGATAACAAATCTTTCCATTCCTTCCATTTTGTATTCATCATCTCAAGAAACATTATACTTGAATCTCCAGAACAAGTAAACTTTATCCAGCCGATATTAAGCTTTTTTTGAGTTTTTTTCATCATTTTTCTTTTATATTTTACAACAATTTAAATTTTAGTTTCAAAAAATCAAAATATGAATGCTGAAAAGGATCAACTAAAAAAAGAGATTGCAGGAGAAATAGTTCTTAGCGAAAATCCTGGAAGTATTATAAGAAAATGGAGAACCATATTCAAAATACCTCAGAAAATGCTTGCAGCGAAAATAAATGTTGCTCCTTCTGTGATATCGGATTATGAATCCAATAGAAGAAAATCCCCTGGAGCAAATATAATTAGAAAGATTGTAAATGCTTTGGTTGATATTGGCTTTGAGAGTGTTAAGGAGTTCCCAAAATCTAAAGAGGTTGAATTTTCTGGGTCTATAGCAAAAGCAATAATTGATATGAGAGAATTTTTAGAGCCTGTTGAAATAAAAAACTTTTGTAAAGCGATTAAGTGTGAAATAATAAACCAAGGAAATAAAGATAAGATTTATGGTTATACGGTAATAGATTCTATAAGTGCTATAATAAATTTACCTCCTAAAGAATTGGTAAAGATATATGGCTCTAACCCTGAAAGGGCTCTGATATTTACAAAGGTTACGACTGGTAGAAGTCCTATGGTTGCCATAAAGGTTACCCCTCCTAAACCTTCTCTCATTGTTTTGCACGGTTTAGAAAAGGTTGACCCTGTTGCAATTGAAATAGCAAAGACTGAAAACATTTGGTTGGCTGTTTCAAAAGAGGATAGTGTGGAAAAAATTATAGAAGATTTGAAGAAGAATTTTAGTTGATTTAAAAATTTTAAAGAACCTCCATACTTTTTATCTCATTTCTATCTATAAAAATTCTATAAGCAATTGGAGCGTCTGGCAAATCTAACCTTTTTGCTGTTCCTAGTGTTATTGTCTTATCATCAATATTTTTTATAATACCTTGAAATATTCCGCTTTGGTTTGTTCTTATTATTACATTCTTTTCAATAAGATTTTTCTTATCTATCTCTGTTTTTAATCTCTCATTTTCTATAAAGATTGCAACCAAAACTCCTAACAAAGGGAAAGAATAAAGGATGATTAAAAATGTTGTCTTATTTAAACCAAAAAAATAAATTAACGGAAATAAAAGATTTACAAACAGAATACCAATACCTGCACTATATATTATTTTTTTCATTATAATCACAATTTAACTAAATTCTAATCTTTGAAAAATCTTTAGCAATTATTATTTCATTATTTTCAATCTTTTCCTTTATTATTTTTTCAAGTTCCTCATAGCTCTGATATCTTCTGCTTATGTGCGTTAACACTATTTTTGCATTTGTATATTTCATAAGCTCGATAACATCATCCAAAGACATATGATATCTCCCTTCTATTTTTTCGCTATTGTTTTCAAAATATGTACAATCTAATATTACAATGTTTGCATCCTTAGATTCACTTATAAGACTTTTACATAATTTCGTGTCTCCAGAATAAACAACCTTTTTCCCTTTTTCTATGTAAGAAACATCTTCTAATTTTATTGTTTTTCCATTATATTCTATCTCCTTTTCTTTTTTCAGCCTTTCATACATTTTGCTCTTTTCAGGCAAACCTAACTCTTTTATTTTATTTTTATCTATCTTTATTCTATCCTTTTCAACAAATGAATAACCGACTGACGGAATTCCATGAACTACTGGAAATGAAGATATTTCATACTCTTTATTAGAAAAGATTATAGACCTTTTTTCTGGTGTATCCTTAGCTATTATTTCAAAATTTTTATATCCATATCCAACATTCAAAAGCAATTTTACATTCTTTTCAGCTTCTGGTCCAAAGATTGTAAGAGGTTTTTTTCTTTTTTCTAAGGACATTGTCTCTAAAATTCCTAAAAGCCCTGCAAAATGATCAGCATGCCAATGGGTTATGAAAATGTTTTCTATTCTCATAAAATTTAATCCTGCTTTAAATATTTGTCTTTGCGTACCTTCGCCACAATCAAAAAGCATACAATGCTCTTCTTTTCCTATATATCTCAAATAAATTGCCGGATGATTTCTTGTTGAAGTAGGAATAGCTGCTGTTGTTCCTAAAAATGTTATCTCTACATATGTCATTTTAATCACCTATAAAGCTATAAATTATTTTCAATCTTAATTTTTTATAAAAGTGATATTGATGATTGAATTATTCTTTAATAGTTTAAATCAAAACATGATGCGATTTATAATCTCATTCTTATTTGTTTTTGCAATAATTTTTGGAATTTTACAAACAACAAAAAGAGTAAAAAAAATTAATGAAAAGATTGTTGAAGAGGGTTTTTTTCCTGAAAGGGTCAATATTCTTTTGGCTATTATAATAGCATTCATTTCTGCTTATTATCAGCCTTTATCCTCATTTCTTTTTAATGTTATTCCTATTGCTACAATCATTTTTATATTGGTATTCTTCTTATTGTTCTTCAAAAATGCCTTTATACAAAAAAGTAAACTAGGAATAAATTTCATGGTATCTGCAGGGATTCTTCTGATTGTTTTGGGGCTGATAGCAGAAAGTGCACCACATATTTCTTATCTTCCAATTTCTGGAAAAGATATTTTTTGGATAGCAGGAATAATCTTAGTTATCTTAATTTTTTACGCAGCCTCTTCTCAAAAATCCGAACCTCCTCAAACTCAGCCAAAAAGTGAACAATCATTTTTTTATCTCTCCTTTTGGAGATATGATTAAAGGTCTTGCTTCTGTCAAAGCCTTTGCAATCTTTTCTCTTGCACTCTCCAATAGACGCCAAACTGTTCCACGAGAGGTTTTCATTCTGTTTGCTATCTCTTCTTGTGTTAGCTTTTCTAAATCGCTAAGCCTAAAAGCTTCAAACTCAGGATATGTTAATTCTATTGGTGTTGAGTTTAATAAAGGATGTGGAATAAATTCTCTAACATTCGGTATTTGAGAGAGATATAAATAACTAAAAGGTCTTCCAGGTCCTCTTTTTCTACAACACCATCTCCATCTAGGCATAATAATTTTATGATAACCGAAAGATTTAAATATTTGCATATGCACATAATTAATATTGTGCAAAAGCACAAAATATTAGGAGGTGAAGAAGGATGTTTTTGGGAAGAGGATATAGGTGGATGTTTTGGATAACAGGAATGCCAGGATGGATGAGAGCAGGATTTGGATATCCTGCTTTTTGTAGAGGAAATCCGTTTGGATTTTGCAGATGGTTTCCTTGGTTGCCTAGGGGCTGGCGGACTGGAGCCTATGGACCAGTAGAATGGACACCGCAAGGGCCAGTACTAGCTTCACAAACTACTCAACCTTCAACACAACAAATACCTATAGCACCAATGCAATTTCAGCCACAAATGACAAAAGAGCAAGAGATTCAGGTCTTAGAGCAAGAGCTAAAAGCTTTAGAAGAAGAGAAAAAGGTATTGGAAGAAGAGCTTGAATCAATTAGGAAAAGACTTGAAGAACTAAAGAAATAAATTAGATATAAGAGGTAAGATAAATGGAATATGAACAATTAGGCAAAGGAAGAGGTAAAGGAACGGGTCCTAGAGGTAGAATGGGTGGATTTGGTCTTGGACCAAGTGGAAATTGTTACTGTCCTAATTGTGGTATTGAAGTATCTCATGAAAGAGGTGTCCCTTGCTATACCATAAAATGTCCTCAATGCGGCAAGCCTATGACAAGAAAGATATAATTATTTGCCGAAAAAGGATTAATAAGTTGAAATCACAAGAATAAATTGAGGCGATTAAATGAAAATAGCTGTATCTGCTACTGCTGGCAGCTTAGATGCTATCGTAGACCCAAGGTTCGGTAGGTGCGCTTACTTTGTAATAGTGGAAGTAGAAAAGAATGAAATTAAGAATTTTGAAGCAATACAAAATCTAAAGGAATTGGGCCAAGAGCAGTTGAATTGTTCCACTCACTCGGAATTAAAGTGAGATCAACTGTTAGTGGAAAAGAAAAGGAAGTTATTAAAAAATATATGAAAAGCCGACTTGAAGAGACAAGTGAAGCATGTAAAGAACACGAAAGGTGATTAGATGGGAAAAGGCTCAATTTTGGAAGTGAAAAACTTAACTGTTAAACTAGAAGGTGAAACAATTCTTGAAAAATTAAGCTTTGAAATAAAAGAAGGTGATGTGTTAACAATTTTAGGTCCAAATGGCGCTGGTAAAACTGTGCTACTTAAAACTTTGTTGGGGCTAATGCCATATGAAGGAAAAATAAGATGGAAAAAGAATGTTAAAATTGGTTATGTTCCACAAAGATTGCCTTTCATCAAAGACATTCCTTTAAGTGTTAAAGAATTTTTCAAACTAAAAGAAGTGAATGAAGAAAAAATTCAAAAAGTTTTATTTTCAGTTGGAATAAAAGATTTAAACATTTTAAAGAAAAAGATCGGAGAAATTTCTTCAGGCCAATTTCAAAGAATATTAATAGCTTTTGCTTTAGTTGATGAACCTCAAGTTTTGCTTTTTGATGAACCTACTGCTGGAATTGATATCGGTGCTGAAGAAACCATCTATACATTTTTAGAAAAATTAAGAGAAGAAAAAAATTTAACTATTTTATTGGTTACACATGATTTGAGCGTAGTTTATAAATTCGCTTCAAACTGTCTTTGTTTGAATAAAAGAATGCTTTGCTTTGGAAAACCAAAAAGAATAACACCTCAAACTCTTGCAAAACTTTATGGTGGAAAGATAAAAATTTACAAACACAGGCATGATTAAAATGATAAACATTTTTAGTTTAATCACCGGAATTTTAATAAGCAGTGCAGCAGCATATCTAGGAACTTTAATGTTAAGCAGAAGAATGTCTTTAGTTGCTGGTCCATTGGGCCATTTAACTTTACCTGGAATAGCTTTAGCATTGATTTATGGTTTTGACATAAGCTTGGGAGCATTTCCTTTTGTTGTTTTAGGAATAATTGTAATTTGGTTATTTGAAACGAAAACAAAGCTTCCAATGGAGGCTTTAACTGCAGTTGTTTTTGCTTCAGGCGTGGCAATAGCATTTTTATTTTTACCTATTGAGCAGGCAGAAGAGGCATTAGTTGGAGATATTTCTAAAGTTGGATTCGAAGACATGCTATTTACTCTAATCTTTTCAATTTTAGTTTTTGTAATTCTAAAAAAATCTTACTCAAAAATTGTCCTAATAAATATTTCTGAAGATATGGCAAAAGTTCATGGAATAGATGTCAAAAAATATAATTTTATTTATTTAACTATGATTGCCATTATTGTTGCTCTAGGTGTAAAATTAGTTGGAGGATTATTAACTGCCGCTATAGTAGCTATTCCTGCTGCTGCCTCGAGAAATATAAGTAAAAATCTTTCTGAATATTCTTTTTTTGCAATTCTTTTTGGAGTTTTAAGTTGTGTTTTAGGAATTTTTGCTTCTCAATTATTTAACCTTCCAGCAGGAGTTTTAATTATTTTAGTAAACGCTGCAATCTTTTCAATCTCTTCGGTTTTGAAAAGATGATTACAGATGAATAATATCAATATTGTTAGTTGATTATAATTCTATATAGTGAGGTAATGGGTGATTCGTTACCGTAACAATTTGTAGGAGGAAAAAGTTGAGAAGTTTGTAGAGGCGAAAGTATGGCAAATTTAATTAATAAAATTGATAAAGAATTGAAGCGACAGAAAGAAGAAGAGTATGAACAAGAAATAAGCAGAATAATTGAAAAAGATGCATTTACACAAACAAAACGCATAAAACTAATGTGGCTGTGCTTATTATTTTCATCAAAACATTTAATGAAGGCCCTACAGTATCTTTAAATGGATCTCCTACAGTGTCTCCTACAACAGATGCTGCATATGTTTGAGATCCTTTTTTCACAATCTCATTTCCATCCTTAAGATTTCCTGCCTCTATGTATTTTTTAGCATTATCCCATGCACCGCCAACATTGTTCATAAATGTTCCTAATAATGTTCCAATAATTGCTCCTGATATTAAAAAGCCAGCAACACTTTCTGCTGCATCAAATCCTAATAATTTAAACAAAACTCCTATTGCTATTGGTGATATAACAGCTAATAATGATGGAGCAACCATCTCTCTTAATCCTGCTTTTGTTGTTATATCTACAACCTTTGCATAATCTGGCTTTGCCTTTCCTTCCATAATAAGAGGATTCTCTCTAAACTGCTTTCTTACCTCTTCTATTATTTTACTTGCTGTTTTTCCTACAGCCCTAAAACCTAAAGAGGAAAATAGAAATACTATTGATCCAGCAAACAAACAGGCAACAAAAACTTCTGGCTTTAAAATATTAACTCCGCCAAAACTTCCTCTTAATTCAATTACTTTTGTTATGTAAGATGAAAATAATATAAAAGCAGATAAAGCTGCTGATCCTATAGCATATCCTTTTGTTAATGCCTTTGTTGTATTTCCTACTGCATCTAAACCTTCTGTTCTTTTTCTTGCCTCCTCTTCTCCGCTCATCTCAATTATTCCATTAGCATTATCAGATATTGGACCAAATGTATCCATTGCAAGGATGTAAGCACAACTCATTAGCATGCCCATTGTGGCCATAGCTATACCATATAAACCATTTCCTTCCAAACTTCCTAACCAATATGAGATTAATAAAGCCGAACTTATTGTTATTACAGTAGGAAATATACATTCAAATCCAATAGAAATTCCAGTAAGAATGTTTGTTGCTGCTCCGGTTTTGCTTGCCTCTGCTATGCTTTTTACAGGCCTAAATCTTCCTTCTGTATAATATCTTGTAATATAAACAAATACTATATTAGTAATAATTCCTACCAAACCGGCAAAGAAATAAATTAGACTATTTAAAATGTATGTTGAAAGAAGATAAAACCCTATTGTGCTGAGCATTAAAGTAATTAAATATCCTCTGTTCAGAGATTTTATTGGATCTTCTGTTTCTTTACCTCTTACACTAAGCACTCCAACCAGTGAGGCCAACAAACCTATTGACATAATAAGAAGTGAAAATATTATCCAAGATATGTTTTGAGTTGTTGCATAAATAGTTGTTCCTAAAACCATTGTTCCAATTATACCTGCAGCAGTTGACTCAAATAGATCTGCACCTCTTCCAGCACAATCTCCAACATTATCTCCAACCAAATCAGCAATTACAGCAGCATTTCTAGGATCATCCTCTGGAATTCCTTTCTCCACTTTTCCAACAAGATCTGCTCCCATATCTGCTGCTTTTGTGTATATACCGCCTCCTAATAAGGCAAAGATTGCAACAAAGCTTGCACCGAAGCTAAAACCTACAATTTCATAAGGTACAATCTTAGGATAAGAGGAGCCATTATAAGCAATGAATATTCCACTTATTCCAAGAATGCAAAGACTAACAATCAAAAATCCTGAAACAGCTCCTCCTCTTATTGCAACCTTTATTGCTTCATTTAAGCTTCTTCTCGCAGCTGCAGCGCATCTCACATTAGATTTAACAGAAACATACATTCCTATAAATCCTGAAATAGAAGAGCAGAATGCTCCGAGAAGAAATGAGATAGCTGTTTTTATTCCAAAATCAAGATTATTATATCCTGTTGCTATTCCTATTAGGATTGCGGTTATTAATGAAATAAAAGCAATTGTTTTATATTGCCTTTTTAGATAAGCCATAGCTGCTGTAAATATTGTATCTCCTATTTCTTTCATCTTTTCTGTTCCTGTTTCTCTTTTTAGAACATTTTTTATCAATATCAAAGCAAATACAACTCCTATTATTCCTGATATTGGAGCAAGCAAAAATGTTTGCTCGATCATTTTTTCACCTTATTATAACTTTTAATTCTTAAAAGTAACATTTAAAAAGTTTTTGATTGCGATTTTAAAGAAATTAAATTATCGGAAGATCTAAATTATTCAAATAAGAAAATGGATTTTTCAGAAATTCTGGCCACCCTCCTTTTATTATAATATCCGCTTCGGAAAAATCTTGATTTACTGTAAATTTATTTGGAAGCGCTATTACAAAAAGGTTTGCCGCTTTCGCGCTCGCTATTCCAGCAGAAGTATCTTCAAATGCAATGCATTCTTTTGCCTCTAATTTCAATCTCTTAACTGCAAGCTCATACATTGCTGGATTTGGTTTTGGGAAGCCAGCATCTATTTCTGTTATTCTATACTCTTTTGAGAAAAAATCTGATAAACCAACAGAGGAAAGCTTCATTTCAAGTTCTTCCTGATCTTTTCCTGAACATATAGCGATTTTAAACCTGTTTTCCTTAAAAAAATTATTGCATCCAAAGCCTTTGGCATGAGCTTTGCCTCTTTTTTAAATAGTTCTTTCAAAATTTTTGCAGCGCTTTCTGCAATCTCTTTTTCGCTCATTTCTATTTGAGGGTATTTTTGTTTTAGTATTTTCGGAATTTCTGAACTCGAGGATTTTCCGCAATATTCTTTTATATATTCCTCTTCTGAAATATATATCCCATAGGGCTTTAGCAAGATGCTCCATTTTTTATATTGAAGAATTTCTGTATCTCCTAAAACACCATCAAAATCAAATATCGCGTCTTTAATCATTTTTCTTCGCATTTTCAAAAGTTTTTACATAATTTTCTGTATCATCTTTTATCCAATCTTTAACATCTAACCTTTTGATACCACTCTCTGTTTTTATCACAACCTCTTTTATTCCTGCATTTATTATAATTCTCTTGCATCTATTGCAAGGAGCTGCCTCTACTATGCTATTTGTTTTTACATCTTCTCCATAAATGTATAATATTCCATCCAAAGTATTTGCTCCGTTTCTTGCAGCATTAACAACAGCATTTTCCTCAGCATGAACAGCAGGACATAAATCATAATTAGAGCCATGTGGAAGATTTAATACATCTTTTATGCATCCTATTTCATAACAATTTATTACTCCTCTTGCTGTTCCATTATAGCCTGTAGAAACTATAGCATCATTTTTTACTATTATAGCACCATATCTTTTTCTCAAGCATGTTGATCTCTTAGAAACAGATTTTGCAATTTCAAGATAATATTCGTCTTTTGATATCCTTTGCATACCTAAAATTTTTCATAAAGATTTTTATTTTTTGTTAAAAGAAGAACTCAAAAAGATTTAAAAAAGTTATTGATCTATACCATTAAAATATCACTTTCACCTTAGCTATTACTCCAAATTCATTTCTTTATTTTTGCTGCAGCTTTTGCAATCATTATTGTTGCTATGACTGCTATTATTATAATTGCATAAGCAAGTGGAATATATCCTGCTCTCCAAAACCTTTTTGAATATTGCAAGTTGCTCTTTTATGCAGCTGCAATTAAACCAAAATTATAAGGTTTATCATCGACTTTATTATCTCTTCTTTTAGTTCCATGAAAATATTTGATTTAAAAAATAGAAATGGGACCGCCCGGATTTGAACCGGGGTTGCCAGCACCCCAAGCTGGAGTCCTAGACCAAGCTAGACTACGGTCCCATGATTTTTATATTGTGCTTTTACTTGAAATCTTTTTTCTGAAAATTTTGAAATATGAGCTATTAAAAATTTGGCTTAAATTTTGCTTCTAGTATTGTAGATGTTTTTAGGATAATGAAAATCGCAAAAAATATGAAAATTCTCGGATTAGTCTTAAATGAGGTAAGAAAAAAGCCATATGAATTTTCTTCTGAAGAAATGAGCAGCTTCACAAACCTAAAGGTTTTGGTATCCATACTTTTTGATAAAAAAAGTGTATGAAGCATTATCTTTAAAGAAGCCTGTAGTAGAATATTCTCCTCGTTGCAAAGCTAGTAAAGAATTTATTATACTTGCTCATAAGATAGCTGAAAGTGAATATAAAGATTTCAACCTTTTAAAAAGATTGAAAGAATTTTCATGGCAAATATTACATAGGCCATTAAAATCCAAAAATCTACCTACTTTTTAATTTTTTACCATTTGCTAACTATTTTGCTTAAGATAATAAGCAATTGTCGTATTTTTTTGTAAACATTTATAAGCTTATTTTTAAAATAAAGATTTTGATAAATATGAAAAGGGTTGCTGTCATAGGAATTGGGCAAACACCTTTTGGGGAGCATTGGGACAAATCCATAAAGCATCTTGCATTAGAGGCAGGGATAAAAGCAATAGAAGATGCGAAAATTGAAGGCAAAGATATAGAGGCTTTATATATAGGAAATATGTCTGGTATGTTTACTTCACAAGAGCATCTTGGAGCATTGGCTGCTGATATTGCTGGATTAAATCCCATACCAAGCACAAGATGCGAGGCTGCATGCGCTTCAGGTGCAGTTGCATTTAAGCAAGCATATTTATCAATAGCTTCTGGTCAATACGATATTGTAATGGCTGCTGGAGCTGAAAAAATGACTGATATAGTTTCAAATAGCGCGTTAAATGCTTTAATGGGAGCTGGGGATCAGGAGTGGGAAGGTTCCATAGGCCTTACTTTTGCTGGATTATATGCTTTAATAGCAAGAAGGCACATGCATGAATTTGGAACTACAAGAGAACAATTGGCTATGGTAAGTGTTAATAATCATAAAAATGCCTTAAAAAATGAATATGCGCAATTTAGATTTGAGATTACTATAGAAGATGTATTGAATTCTCCTATAATATCTGATCCTTTGCATCTTTTGGATTGCTCTCCTATAACAGATGGGGCAGCTGCTGTTATTCTTGCAAGTGAGGAGGCTGTAAAAAAGCTTAAGATAGAAAATCCTATATGGATCTTAGGAATAGGACATTCTACTGCTCCATTAGCTTTACATGATAGAAAAAGCATTACAAGGCTTGATTCTACAATAATTGCAGCAAGAAAAGCTTATGCGCAAGCTGATATAAAGCCAGATGATATTGATTATGCTGAAGTCCATGATTGTTTTTCTATAAATGAAATTCTTGCAATTGAAGACTTGGGATTTTGTAGAAAAGGGGATGGGGGAAAATTTGTGGAAGATAATGGAATAAATGATATAGTAAAAGTAAATTTTACTGGCGGACTAAAAGCAGTAGGTCATCCTGTTGGAGCTACTGGTATAAGACAGATTTGTGATATTGTAAAGCTTTTAAGAAATAATGGAAGATACGGATTGACACAGAATGTTGGTGGAAGTGGAGCAACTTGTGTTGTAACAATATTCGGAAAAGAATAGTGGTGATAAAATGTTAACCGCACCTATAGCAAAAAGAACTATGAGAAATAGGTATAGGCTTATAGGAACAAAATGCTTAAACTGCAATGAAATTTTTATGCCTCCCAGAAGCCTGTGCCCAAATTGTAGAAGGAGCGGCAAAATAGAGGAGATAGAGCTTTCTGGAGAAGGTGAAATATATTCTTATACCATAATAAAAACAGCGCCAGAGGGATTTGAGATTAATGCTCCTTATGTTATAGGAATTATAAAATTAAAAGAAGGGCTTTTTATTTCAAGTCAAATTATAAATAATGGTAAAGAAATTAAGATAGGTCAAAAGGTAAGACCTGTGTTTAGAAGGATATTTAGGGATGATAGTGGACTAATAAATTATGGTTTAAAGTTTGAAGTTTACGAATAGATAGGAAGCTACCCCTTTATTTCTTTTGAATGCTTTTATGGATCTGATTTTTATAAAATAAAAATTTAAAAACCTATATTTCTTATAACAATGTTAACAAAATAATAAAAATAAACAAAATTTCCATGAGAAATAAAGGGGTGAGTTTAATATTTTTTTAACAATATTTCAGTGAAAATATTTTTGAAAAAAGAAAAGCTTAAATAATAAGAAGCCAATATATATTCATGGCCAATTCTTCCTATGGAAAATTTTCTGTTCTGGATTTTAACTTTACCAAAGTGAAAAATTCAAGAAATTAAAGGTGAACAAATGAAACAGTCAACCTTAATATTTTATAACGGAGAAGAAGCTGAAAAGAATATATTAAACATATTCGAGTCTTATCTTAATAAAACGTCAATATTTAAAGATAAAAACGTCCTTTCACATTCTTATATCCCAGAAAAGATTCTTCATAGAGATTATGAGATTATGCAGCTTTCATCAATATTAGCTCCAACATTAAAAGGCTATAAACCAAGCAATATATTTATTTATGGCGGTGTAGGAACAGGAAAAACAGTTTGCATAAAACAAGTATTAAAGCAGCTTGAGGAGGTTGCTGAAAAGAATAATGTTCCAATAAAAATAATTTATATAAATTGTAAGCTAAAGAAGGTAGCAGATACAGAATATAGGCTTCTTTCCCAAATCCTAGAAAGCTTTGGCGTTGCGGTTCCGGATACAGGTCTTCCTACAGATGTTCTATATAAAAAATTCTTTTATGAAGCAGATAAAAAGGACCAAACTATAATAATTGTTCTTGATGAGATAGATGCATTGGTTAGAAAGATAGGAGATGAATTTTTGTATAATCTTACAAGAGCAGAGCTTGAAAAGGCAAGGATATCTATCATAGGAATTACAAATAGCTTAACGTTTAGCAATGAATTGGATGCAAGGGTAAAATCAAGTTTGGGAGAAGAGGAAATAATATTCAAATCATATAACGCAATTCAACTAAAAGATATATTAAAGCAAAGAGCTTCTCTAGCATTTTATCCTGATAAGATAACAGAAGAGGCGATCTCGAAATGCGCTGCATTAGCAGCCCAAGAACATGGAGATGCAAGAAGGGCAATAGATCTATTAAGGGTTGCTGGGGAAATAGCAGAAAGAAGAGGTGATATGGAGGTAAGAGAAGAACATATAGATATGGCTGAAGAAAAGATAAATATAGATTGCGCTATTGAGGCAATAAAGTCATTACCTAAGCAATCTCAGGCAGTATTGTATTCAATTCTTAAGATATATGAAACAAAAGGAAAGGTGTTAACAGGAGATATATTTGATAAATATAAAGAAACATGTTTAAAAAATGGGTTAAGAATTCTTACAAATAGGAGAATAAGTGATATTTTGAATGAGCTTGAAATGTTTGGAATTATTAATGCAAAGCTTATATCCAGAGGAAGATATGGAAGGACAAGAGAGATAACAATAAGCTTGGATTCTCAAATTCTAGAATATATAAAAAAGAATATCTACCCAAATTTTAAGTGATATGATGCATGAAGAAAAAAAGAAAGAAATAGTAGATAAATTTTTTCAGTATGAGCATTTACTTACACCAGAAGCTCTAGATTTCTTATTAAATTCAGATTGGCAATCTATCCTAGAAAATGTAAAAAACATAGATAAGCTTTTTTTAGATAAAGAAGATATTGAGAAATTTGAATATAAAGATAAGGTAAGGATTATAAAAAACCTTTTATCAAAGCCTGAAAACCTAACAACTGAAACATTCACCAAATTCTATAATTCAATGTTCGAAAAAATGAGATCTATCATTCTTTCAAGAATAAATAAGGAGTTTATATCTATTGAGAACATAAAGCAAAGAAAGATCGGGTATGTAATAGGAAGAGTAAGGGAAATAGTTTCTGAAGATGATAAAAAGATAATCGAACTAGAAGATATTACCGGTACAAAAAGTTTTATATTTGATAAAAAGTTTGTTCCAAATGATTTATTGATAGGAGATATTATTGCAGCAGAGGTTAGCTCTTCTGTTTATAAAGATGATATACTGACAGGGAAAGAAATATTATATCCTGATATTCCTTTAAGACAGCCTAAAAAGTCCCATGGTAAGATATTAATCATATCAGATTTACATCTTGATGAAGCGCCTAAGGAAGCTTTAAAGAGCTTTTATAACTTTTTTGAAAATAGTGACATAAAATTTCTTATCATAGCAGGAGATATAGGAGATATAGATGCTTTAAAGGGAATTGTCGGCAAAACAAGAAAAACAATATTTTTAATACCAGGAGAAAAAGATTCTCCAAGTTATCCTTCACTACCTTTAAATATTGATCTAGAACCAATAGTTTCCTTAAGTAATCCATCATTAATTGAGATAAATGATGTAAAGATTCTTATTATTCACAACTTTGATATAAGAATGCTAAAGAAAAGATATTTAGGGCCTTCAAAATTAATATTAGAGGAGGATTATTTATCTTTGGAGGAAGTACCAGATATAATAGCATGCGGCCATACACATGAACCAGAGATCTTTAATTACAAATCTGTTACAATAGCAAATGCTGGCTCTTTATTAACAGAATTTAGGCCTATACTCATAGACCTTTCAACAAGGGAATATAAACAACTAAGGTTTGATTGATATGGAGGTTTTTGATTGCATATTTTCAAGAAAATCAATAAGAAAGTTTTTGAAAAAGGAAATAAAAGATGATGATATAAAAAAAATTTTAGAAGCTGGAATCCAAGCACCATCATCAGGAAATCTTCAAAACTGGAGGTTTGTTGTTATAAAAAATGAAAAAACAAAGGAAGAAATTTTTAAAGCATCTTTAAATCAGGATGTAATAAAAAATGCGAATGTTTTGATAATAGCATGTTCTGATAATAATGCTATTATGCCTTATGGTATAAGAGGTCTTAAATTATATTCAATCCAAAATGTTGCAGCAGCCATAGAAAATATGCTTTTGGCAGCAAATGCTTTAGGGATTGGCTCATGTTGGGTTGGAGCTTTTGACGAAAAGAAAATAAAAAATATTTTAAAGATCCCTGAAAATATAAGCGTGCACGCGATAATATGTTTAGGATATCCTGCAGAAAATCCAGAAAAGATAAGAATGCCAATAGAAAAAGTAGCATTTTCAGAATTTTATGGAAAAACTTTCAGGTGAAAAAATGAAAGAAAAATTAATAATGGGGATAGATGAAGCTGGCAGAAGGCTTTGAGCCTTTCAAGGCCTGCCAAAAGGTCCTGTTATTGGCCCAATGGTTATATGCGGATATTTAATAGAAGAATCAAAACTAAATTTATTAAAAGATGCGAAAGATTCTAAGCTTCTTTCTCCAAAACAAAGAGATGAGCTTGATAAAAAATTAAAGAAGATTGCAAAAGACTATGCTTTAGTTTTTTTATCTGCTGAAGAAATAGATAGGCTTAGAGAAATTTCAAATCTAAATAAAATAGAAATCAAAGAAATGCAAAAGATGATAAATCTTTTAAATCCACAAAAAGTTATAATAGATTCTCCTGAAAATAATGTAAAAAAATTTGAAGAAAAGATAAGGAAAGGATTGAAGGAAAAAAATATAGAAATAATATGCGAAAATTATGCTGATTCAAGATATCCTATAGTTAGTGCAGCCTCTATATTAGCAAAGGTAGCTAGAGATAAAGAAATAGAAAAGATAAAAAATAAATATAACATTGATTTTGGTTCAGGATATCCTAGTGATGAGAGAACAATCAAATTTTTGAAAGATTGGTTAAAAACTCATAAAGAATTACCAAACTTTGTTAGAAAGAGTTGGATAACAATAGAACAAATAAAAAATGAAACAAAAGAGAAAAAGCAAAAAACAATAAAAGATTATTTTTAGTTTTTGTAGTTAAATCGATCCAATGAAAACAGATAATATAATTTGAAATAAAAATGTTATAACCAAAAATAAGATTGTGAATAATATTATAAACAAAATTTTTCTGTAATCCCAAATAATTATTCCTTCGGATTTGAGCCTTTTCTCTAATTTTGGATCTAATCTTTTGGTTTTCAAAAATATTGTTGCTATTAAAAAGCCTATAATTGTTAGAAAGTTTGATAATCCCAACAATGCAAATTTTTTCTTAGAGATTTGTTCTTTTCTGAATATTATCATGCCAGACAAAATACTTGCTAAGCAAGAGCTTAATACAAAAAATATTATACCCCATATCAAAGCAGAAGTTATAATAAAATCTACCAAGAGAATATCAAGAGGGGAAGAATCTTTTATCCACAAATCTTCATTAAAATATTTTGAAGGAGCTTCTATTTTTATTCTTGTATATCTCAAGTTTTTAATTTCTGTTTTTTCATTAAAAAAGAATGCTAATTCATATGGAGTATAATAATAACTCTGAATGATGTAATTAACTTTAGTATAATTCAAAATTTTTGGATAAAAGTCAGGCATTACATAACCAACAACATAAATTAATATTGGAATTCTTGTACTACCGTAAACACTTGTTGGTTTTAATGGAAAGTATATCTTATCTGTTGGAAAACTAATTGAGATTCCAATAATATTTTTAATTCTTCCATATCTATCTCTTACCTCAGATTCTTCCAAAAATTTTTCAACGTCAGATATCCATGAAACCACAAAAGAATAATCCTTTCCCACATATTCATTTAGTATTGCTTTCGAATCCTCAGGTAGATTCAAACTTTTATTGATTAAATAATTATAGAGAGAATCACCACTCTTTGCACCTATCAATTCTGCGGTTAATCCCATCTTTTCTATATGCTCATAAACTGTTACGTCTTCCAAGGCTTTCGTCGGATAAACTTTATAAAATACATCTCCTATTAATGGGATTGGTTCATATTGTTTGAAGAAAATGAAAGGTATTGTATATAGTTGAGATAATCTCATTATGGAAAATGTTTCTCGAATTTTTTCATTCGCTTCTATTTTTACCTCATATCCGCGAAACATTGGAAATCCTTTTATAACATCAATAGCTATATCTTCAGGATTTGCAGGAACAGGAAATATCCATACCGCTTTTTTCCCACGAAGCTCAGCATCGATAGCTAAAATCATTTTTTGAATACCGTTTTCATAATTTATTGCAGCGAATTGTTGATTCTCTTTTGCTAGAACCCAATCATCCATATAAGGATAAATAAGAAGCATACCATCCGCATAAGCACAATGAGAAGAAGCAATAATCAAGAACAAAATTAATAAAGAGCTTTTCATAAAATTATTTATATTAGATAAAGCATTTAAATACTGCTTATATTCTAAATAATAACTTGTTAGCGGGGTAGAGCAGCCTGGAGTGCTCGCCGGGCCCATAACCCGGAGGTCAGTGGTTCAAATCCACTCCCCGCTATTTTATTTCTTTTATAAATGTTTGATAGATAAAATTCTGTAGTGATTATTATGTACAGAACTCCAATAATAACAGTATTAGGTCATATTGATCATGGAAAAACAACTTTATTAGATAGAATAAGAAATACAAAGGTTACAGAAAAGGAAGCTGGTGGCATAACCCAATCCATAGGATCAACATTTGTTCCTATATCTCTAATAAAAGAGGTTTGTAAGGAATTTAAAGATTTTAAATCATCTCTTCCTGGTTTATTGTTTATAGATACTCCAGGACATGAGGCATTTATATCAATGAGAGAAAGAGGTTGTACAATCGCTGACATTTCTATATTAGTTATTGATATTGTTGAAGGATTTATGCCCCAAACTATTGAATGCATAGAGATTCTAAAAAGATGCAAAACACCTTTTGTTATAGCTTTGAATAAGATAGATAAGATATCAGGTTGGAAAAGTGAGGAAAAAAGCTTTTTAAAAAATTACGAGATGCAATTAGAGAGTGTTAAGATTGAATTTGAAAAAAGATTTTATGAGGTAATAAGCAAGCTAGAGAACTTTGGATTAAAAGGAGAAAGGCTTGATAGAATAACAGATTTTACAAAAGAAATTGCTGTTGTTCCAATAAGCGCAAAAACAGGAGAGGGAATACCTGAGCTCCTTTATGTTTTAGTTGGCTTATGCGAAAAATTCCTAAAAAGCTTTTTGTTAAAGACAGAAAATTCAAGAGGAATAATACTTGAGGTAAAAGAAACAAAAGGAATAGGAAAAACCTTAGACGCTATAATACAAGATGGTAAAATAGAGGTAGGAAATTATCTTGTAATTTTTGGTAAAGAAGTTAATATAGTTAAAGTTAAAGCATTATTTATACCAAAAAGCATACAAGATATTCGTGCAGAAAAAAGTTTTGAAGGTGTAAAATCGTTGGAAGCTTCGAGAGGAGTAAAAATTGTTTGTCAAGATGTTGAAAAAATAATTCCTGGCTCAAATTTTCTTATAGCAAGAACATATGAAGAAGCATTGAATCTAGTAAAATTTAATAGAGAAGAGTGCCCTATTGAAGAAGACAGATGTAAAGAGGGGTTAATACTAAAAGCCGATGCTCTTGGATCCTTAGATGCTTTAAGAAACGTTTTTAAGAATTTTAAAATAAAATATTGCAATATCGGACAAATAACAAAGGAAGATGTTTTCGCTGCAAGTATAAATGAAGATGATTTACTAAAAGCGATAATTTCATTTAATATAAAAGTTCCTGATGAAACTAAAATATTAGCAAAGGAAAAAGGGGTAGAGATATTTTCTTCTGAAATAATTTATGAACTTTTAGAAAATTATTTGAAATGGAGGAAGGAAAAGCAAGAGCAAAAAGAAAGAGAGGCTTTGAAGAATGTTGTATTTCCTGCAAAGATAAGGATATTGCCCGGATATGTTTTCAGGGCAAGCAAGCCAGCAATATTAGGTTGTGAAGTTTTAGAAGGAACAATAAAACCAGAATATGAATTAATAAAGATGGAAAATGAGAAAATAATTTCTTTAGGAAGAATAAGAGAGATCCAAGATCAAGGAAAACGATTAGAGCAAGCAAAGAAAGGAGATAGAGTTGCAATTTCTATAACAGATGCTGTATTTAATAGAAATGTTTTTGAAGGAGACATCATTTACACCAATGTTGATGAAAACAGTTATAAGATTTTAATGGAGCATAAGCACATACTTTCAGATAATGAGATAACTATTTTAGAAGAAATAAAAAATAGAAAAAAGATTTAAAAAAGAAATGCCAGCAGCTTTTTTAGCTCCTTCTTATTGTTATGTCTATTGTTGAAACATTCATTTGCTTTCCTTCTGATTCTATTGTTTCTGTTCCAATCTCTACATTTGTAATCTTTGCATCTTTTATAAACTTGTTTTTTATTATTTGTGATACATCTACTGCGTTGCTGATGCATCTTCCTCTTGCCTTTATGTGAATCTCATCCTGGCCGTCACTGAACTGTGTTATAGCTGCTAGCACATAAGCCATCGGCGGCTTTTTTCCAACTAATATTGTGTTATCTCCTCTCTCTACCATATTTTTCACCTCTTTTTGTTTTTATTTAGAGCTACTGATCTTTGCTTTATTGATTTTTATAAATTAAATTTTTAAACCTTTTAAAATTTATAATTTACTCGTAATTACTAAAAGAAGAAGTTTTTAATTTTATTTTCTATATTCACGTCCACAAAGTGTACAGAATATAATATGCTTTTGCCTATTTTCTATAATCCTTCCATCCTTACAATATTTGCAATGTCGTATAATATTCTTTGTCATATCCTTCACCATTGATAATTATATGGTAGTAAAAATTTAAAAATATTTTTATTAATATTTTCGCAAAATAAATTTTATGGAGATAGAAAAAAATATATTGAAAAAGGTCTTTAGAGAAAGGAAAAAAGATTCTCGGAAAGGAGATTTCGGTCACTTGCTTGTTATTGGCGGATCAAAGCTTTATCATGGCTCAATAGCTTTTAACGCATTAGCTGCTTATAGAACTGGCGCAGATTTGGTAACTGTATTAGCGCCAGAGAGGGCTGCAAATATTGTAGCATCTTTTTCACCAGATTTGATAACATATCCACTAAAAGGAGATTTTATAAAGCCTTCGCATCTTAAAATTCTTTTCAAATTTTCAGAAAGAAAGGATGCGATAGTTATAGGAGGAGGTGCAGAAAGAAGAAAAGAAACGCTTTCAACAATAAGAAGCTTTTTGAAAAAAATAAAAATACCTTGCGTTATTGATGCTGATGCTATATATGCTGTTGCTAAAAGCAAAAATGTTTTAAAAAACATTTTTGTTATTACTCCTCACTCTTATGAGTTTTTTGTTTTGAGTGGAACAGATGTTAAGAAAATGAGCATAAAAGAAAAAATAAATGAAGTTAAAAAAATTGCAAATTCTTTAGGATGTACAATTTTGTTGAAAGGAAGCATTGATATAATTTCTGATGGGTATAGAGTAGCTATTAACAGAACCGGAAATCCGTACATGACAAAAGGAGGAACAGGAGATACATTAGCAGGGATATGCGGATCTTTGTTGGCTCAGGGAAATGAGCCATTTTATTCAGCTTGCGCAGCAGCTTATATAAACGGAAAGGCAGGAGATATAGCAGCAAGAGATTTAAAGCATTCACTAACAGCAAGCGATTTGCTAGATTATATTCCAAAGGTTTGGAATAATAAAAGATAATCTTAAAAAAATATCAAAAAGAGGTTATATCCATAAGTGCTTTTTTTGGATTTTGAGATTTTGTTATTGCAGAAGATATTAAAATTCCATTTGTCCCGAGCTCTAACGCAGTCTTAAAATCTTCTCTTGTTGATATACCAGCACCACATAAAGGAATAGATTTACCTTTAACAATTTTAACAAAAGTTTTTATTGATTCAGGTTTTTCTTTTGTTATCGATTTTCCAGTGCCTATTAATTCAGGAACTTCAAATGCAATATATTCTGGTTTTAGGTTAGCAATCTTCTCTGCCTCTTCCAGATTTGAAGCGCATGTCACAACCTTCAAACCAATTTTTTTACATTCTTTTATAGTTTTTTCTATAGTTTCAAAATCCAAAGGTCTTTCAGAATGATTTAATAAAGAGCCATATGCTCCATTTTCTTTTATAGAAATTGGTGAAATACAGCCAGTAAATTTTCCATATTGATAATCAACATGCTGAGAAAGAACTTTTATTTTAACATTCTTTGCTATCTGATAAATGTCAGGTGCCTGAACACAAATCATTATTTCAACATTTCTTATTTTAGAAACAGAATCGCAAATCTTCGCAAGTTTTAACGCATTTTTTCCTATAGCTTCTTCATATGCTTTAAAATTTATTATTACGATAGGCTTCATAAAAATTCTCACACAGGCTCAAACGCTTTTAGTAACTTATTAATCTGAATGGTTGCAACCCCTATTACTTTATCTGCACCTCCATAATACATGAAAATTCTATCTTTTATTTTAACAGCCCCGCAAGGAAAAACAACATTTGGAACATGGCCCTCTTTCTCATATTGCATTTGTGGTTCAAAGATTGGTTCTGGAGTTCTTGCAACAATTTTTAATGGATTTTTTAAATCCAAAAGTATTGCTCCCACTCTATAAATATTATCATCAGATATTCCATGATAAAGCATTATCCAACCTTTTTCAGTTTTGATTGGAGGACAAGCTGCACCTATCTTTTTACTGTCCCACCACCCTTTTCTAGGCCTAACCCATCTATATTCTTCTATCCATGTTTTTCCATCAAAATTTAAGTTAGAAACCAAAGCAGAATCTATATCTTCTCCGCTTCTATGAACTATAAAGTATTTTCCTTCTATTTTTTCTGGAAATATAAAGGCATCTTTGTCATCTATTCCCGGAGCTGAAATTAAAACAGGCTTTGCCCAATTCCATTTTTCCTCTAAAAAATCATCAACCTTTATCCATGTCAAAGCTACTCTTGGAGGATTTCTTCCATCAAAAGCAGTATAACACATATAAATTTTATCTTCAATTAATGTTAGCCTAGGATCTTCACAACCAGAATTAGCTCCAGGTTCAAGTTTTTGTTCAAAAGGTTCACGAGGAACATAAATAGGCTTTTCACAACGATAATCAATATGTATACCATCTTTGCTTGTTGCATATCCTAAGACAGAAGTATTATCCCAAGACATTGCTCTATAAATGATATGAATCTTTCCATCAAGATATATTGCTCCAGGGTTAAAAGTTGCTTTTGCCTCCCAATCATGTTCAGGAATCGGAGTTATTATAGGATTTTCTTTTGCTCTTTCGAAATTTATTATCTTTCTTTTTTCTAATAACATTTCTAGTAGTAGATTCAAATCAATGAAAGCTAAACAACAAACAGTATCAGCTGCACCATAGTAGAGATAAATTTTATTTTTCTCTATCAGTGCTCCAGAAGGAAAAACAACATTAGGAACAAGGCCTATTTTTTCATAATATTCTTCTGGAACTAATAACGGATTCTTTGTATGACCAATTATTTTAAAAGGATTTTTCAAATCAAGCAAAGCTGCTTGAATTGTAAAAAGTCTATTTGAAGAAAAATAATTTTTTATGTAAGAATATATGAGAAGCCATCCATAAGGCGTTTTTAAAGGCGGAGCACCAACCTCCATATGATCCTGAGGCTTTAATGGTATAGGTAGGATATATTTTTCATAATTTTTATACCAAGATTTCCAATAATTTTGATCCCATATTTCTTCTTCCTTATTAAAAGAAGCCAAACAAATTCTCGTTGGCGGTTTGTCAGTATGAATCGAGAATATAGTAAAAATCTTTCCATCTATTCTTTCAGGAAAAAGGGCCATAGCTTTTGCGTTAAAAGGAGTAACTAAATGCTTTTCATCAATCTTTTCTAAATCTCTTGAAATAGCGACTCCAACTCTTATACCGTCTGCTGTAAAAGGGTAGATTGACAATGCAGTATAAAAAATAAAATATTTATCATCAAGCTTTGTTATTCTCGGGTCTTCACATCCATACTTTTCCCATTCTTCTTCTGCTATGATAAGCCTTTTTCTGTCATGAAAATCTATTCCATCATCGCTTATTCCAATCCCAATACTAGAAACAGCTTGTACAGTTTTTGTTAATTTTCTATAATGTGGTAAAGAAAGCGCTCTATATAAAAGATAAATCTTATTACCTTTTCTTATAGGGCAAGGATTGAAAGTTGCTTCTGCTTCCCAAGAGTGAATACTTTTTGGTTTTAATATTGGATTTTTATCATATCTTTGAATAAACATATCTAAATTCTACCAGAAATCAAATCTTCTAAAAATTCGTCGAAAGGAGCAGATGCTACACAAACATAATTGTCTGAAGCACCGTAATAAAGGATTAATAAATTATTTTTAACAACCGCTCCGTTAATGTAAACAATTTCTGGTTTAAATCCATGCATTTCATAAGGATATTCAGGTTTTAATACTGCTGAATTAGATATACAAACTATACTTTCTGGCTGATTTAATTTTGTAATCATGGCTCTTATTGCATATTTTCCATTTTCAATTGTATGGAAAAAAATCAACCATCCATACTTAGTTTCTATTGGTGTCGGGCCAGCTCCTTTTATCCAAATTTCCGGAATTTCTTTTTCGTATCTTCTTTTTCTGCAGGATATCTTGGGGAGAAGAAGTTTTGAACTATAATTACTATTTATAAATGTTGATCCGTCAAAATAAAGTTTGTCAAAATAACTAACTAAAATTTTTGGTGTAATGCTATGCAATATTGCATATTTTCCATTAATCTTCTTTGGAAAGATTACCCAATTTTTATTGACCTCTCCTGGAGGAGATATCATTACAGGTTTTGCCCAATTCCATTTTTTATTTAGAAAGTCAGATATTTTTATAGAAGTTAATGCAACTCTCAATCCATCGTCACAAGCAGTATATGTGACATATAATCTATTTTCATCTTCAACTCTGGTAATTCTTGGATCTTCTGCCCCATTCCAACTTCCTCCAGATGTATACGAATAAATTGAAAATGTTGATTTATTATTTGATGGATGTTGATATACAGGATATGAAAGCCTTTCATCTATATGAAAACCGTCTTTTGAGTTAGCATACCCAAACCTAGATATTTCATCATTTCCGATTGCTCGATAAAGAAGATGAATCTTATTATTTAAAACTATTGCTCCAGGGTTAAAAGTTTGCCAACATTCCCATTCATTTTTAGGATTTGGTGAAATTATAGGATTTCCTTCAAACCTAGAAAGTGTCGAAGCTTTTTTTAAATGGACAGTTTTCACTTCTTTTACTTCTTCTGAAACTTTTACTTTTTTCGGACGCCCTCTTCTTACAGTTTTTACAATCTTTGTTTCATCTTTTTTAACTTTTCTTTTTCTCGCCATTTTTATCTTAACGAAAAATTAGTTTAATAATATTTTTTCTTTTTGGATATTAATATTTTTTAAGATGTTGAAAAAATAAAAATATGACAAATTAAAAGCAATCTTATATTTTTAATCTTACAGAGTTAGAATTATGAGATATATTCTTACAGAAGAAGGAAGGGAATATTTGCAAAAAGGAATGCCTGAAGAAATACTTATCGAGTTATTAAAAAATAAAAATGAAATTTCCCTAAATGATGCGAAAAATATTCTCAAAGAAAAAATAAATATAGCAATAAACTGGGCAAAGAAAAACGGATGGATAAAAATAGAAAAAGATAAAATCATTTTACAAAAGATTCCCCAACATTTTGAGCAAAAAATTGCACTTAAAAAAATAGCAGAAGGGGAAGAAATAAATGAGAGTTTGATAAAAATTCTTATCTCAAGAAATCTAATAAAAGAGATTAAGGAAGATGTTTATTCAAAAGCAGAAAATCAAATTAAAAGCGGGACAAAAATTCTTACCCCAGAGCTTATTCAGTCAGGTTTATGGAGAAAAATAGAGTTTAATGAATATGATGTGAGCATAGTAGGCAATATAATTTATAGAGGAAAGAGACATCCTTATCAAAAATTTTTGAATTTTGTAAGAAGAAAACTAATAAGCCTTGGATTTAAGGAAATGACTGGACCAACAATAGAGCTTGAATTTTGGAATTTCGATGCACTATTTCAAGCTCAAGATCACCCAGCAAGAGATTGGACCCAAACATTTTCTTTAAAGTATCCAAAATTAGGAGAATTGTCTGAGAAAAATATTGTAGAAAATGTTAAAAAAACTCATGAAAATGGCTGGATTACAGATTCTTCTGGATGGGGGTATAAATGGGATGAAAAAAAAGCTTCAAGATTTATACCAAGAGTACATGCAACAGCATGCTCAGCAAGGCAGCTTGCTTCAGGAATAGAAATCCCAGGAAAATATTTTGCAATAAAAAGATGTTTTAGGCCAGATGTCATAGATGCTACTCATTGCGTAGAGTTTAGTCAATGTGAAGGAATAATTATTGATAAAAATTTATCTTTTAGAGATATGTTAGGAATTTTAAAAACGATTATCTCAGAAATAACAGGAATAAAAGAGTTTAGATTTAAGCCAGACTATTATCCTTTTACAGAGCCTTCAGTAGAAGTATCAGGAAAGCACCCTAAATTAGGTTGGATAGAAATTGCAGGAGCAGGAATTTTTAGGGAAGAGGTTACATTGCCTTTAGGTGTCAAAGATACTGTATTAGCATGGGGAATAGGAATTGATAGGCTTGCTATGATTAAGCTCGGAATAAATGATATAAGAGAACTTTTTACAAAAAATTTAAAATGGCTTAAAGAAAAAGAGGTTTTGTTGATGTGATAAAATGCCAAAGATAGAAATAAGCTTTAATGATTTGATTTCGCTTGTAAAAAGTAATTTTGATTTAAAAAAACTTGAGGAATATTTGGAATTTGTTAAAGGAGAGATTGATGAAATAAAAGAGGATAAAATAAAAATTGAGATTAAAGATACAAACAGACCAGATCTATGGAGCACAGAAGGTATAGCAAGAGAGCTTAGAAAAAGATTAGGAATAGAAAAAAGTATGAGTAAATATAGGGTATATAAATCAGATTATGTTGTAACCGTTGATTCAAATTTAGACAGAAAAACAGTTTGTGCTGTAATAGAGAATGTAAAATTAAATGAATATGCTTTGGAACAAATTATTCAGCTGCAGGAAAAGATTTCTGAAAACTTAGGAAGAGAAAGAAAGGAAATAGCTGTAGGTTTATATGATAAAGACAAAATAAGATTTCCAATAAGATTTACAGCTGAAAAACCTGAAAAGATAAGATTTGTTCCTTTAGATTTTAAAGAAGAGATGAATGCTATTGAAATATTAAAAAAGCATCCAAAAGGAATAAAATACTCTAATTTGTTAAAAGAAAAGAAAGAATACCCGATTTTTATTGATAATGATGGAAAAATACTTTCTATGCCACCAATAATAAATTCAGAAGATGTTGGGAAAATTACTGAGAATACAAAAAACATTTTTATAGAGTGCTCTGGAGTTGATTTTAGGAAGCTAAGTGTAGCGCTTAACATAATAGTAACATCAATAGCAGAAAGAGGAGGAAAAATAAAAAGCGTATTAGTAGAATACGAGAAAGGTAAAGATTATCTAAAATGTCCAAAATGTAAAAATAAAGATTTGATATTTCTTCCATGGCTAGGAAATATTTATGAATGCCATAATTGTGGTTTTAGATCAAATTTCGTAATTTCAGAAGAAAACAAAAAATTCAAGATTATAACACCAGATCTTAGACCAAGAAGTATTATTTTGGATATAAATTACTTGAACAAAATTTTTGGAATTGAATTAAAAATTAAAGAAATAAAAGGGCTTTTGATAAAATCTGGATATGAGATTAAGAAAATAAGAAAAGATAATATAGAAATTTTATATCCAGCTTATCGCCAAGATATAATGCATCAAAGAGATGTTATAGAGGATTTGCTAATATCATATGGATATAATAAAATAGAACCAAAGGAGATAAGAATATTTACTATTGGAGAAGAAAGTGATATTGAAAAATTTTCAAATATTGTTGCTGAAATTTTTGTAGGACTCGGATTTCAAGAAATAATTTCTTATATGTTAACAAGCAAGAAAAACCTTTTTGAAAAAATGAATTTAAAAGAGGAAAAGATAGTAGAAATAGAAAATCCTTTAAGCGAAAGGTGGAGTGTTTTTAGAAATAGGCTTTTACCATCTTTATTAGACTTTCTTTTTCATAACAAGAATGTCGAATATCCTCAAAAGATTTTTGAGATTGGAGATTGTGTTATTATAGAGAACAACGAACCAAAAGATAAGAGAATTTTATGTGTAGCAATAAGTGATAGTAAGGTTGGTTATGAGGATATTTCATCATATCTCGATGCTTTTATGCGAGCTTTAGAAATAAAATATAAGCTAATTAAAACAAAAGACGAAAGCTTTATAAAAGGTAGAGTTGCAAATATTTTGGTAAATAATAACAAGATTGGTATTATTGGAGAAATACATCCAGCAGTTTTAGAAAACTTTAATATAGAAATGCCTGTAGCGTGTTTTGAAATAGATATAGAAGAAATCTTTAAAGAGGTTCAAAAAAGAATTTAATCAAAAAATACTCCAAAAAATCTTCTATACCAAGGAATTTTTAATTCAAATGGTTTTCCAGCTATTTTTGCTGCAAGCATTTTTATTTCATAGCTTGTTTTTGAATATGGTTTATATTTTACTATAGGAATTCTCATCGCTATTGATTTTTTTATATTTTCATCTTCTCTTATCTTTGCAACTATTGGTAATTCTATTAAATTAGTTATTTCATATTCGTTTAACTCATGCTTTTTTCCAGTAATTCTATTTAATACAACACCAAATGCCTTTATTCCAATATTTTCTGCTATTTTATAAGCTTTAACAGCATCTAGAACAGCAGGCAATTCAGGATTTGTAACAATTAACAATTCATCACTATTCTCTATTGCTGCCATCGCTTCTCTTCCTAGACCAGCAGCAGCATCTATTATTACAATGTCTGTAGTTCCATAAATACCTAAAAGAGCATTGGAAAGCCTTCTTGGATCAACCCCTTTCAAATCATCAATTCCTATTCCTGCTGGAATTATTTTTAATCCAGAATCATGTTCATATATAACATCACTTATTTTTTCTCTTCCTTTCAAAATGTCATGAAGATTTTTTGGAAATATTGGCATGCCTAAATGAAATCCAAGATTAGGAGTTGTTAAATTACAATCAATAACTGTTATATCTATGCCCATTTCAGCTAGAACCACGCCTAAATTAGCAACAATAGTCGTTTTTCCTACTCCTCCTTTTCCAGAAATAACTGAAATAACCCTTGTCATATAATTTAATATTTTTTTAGCATTTTTAAATCCCTTTCAAATCATCTTTATAATCATTAAAAGAAAATTTTACTATAGCAGCGTTTTCAATCTTTTTTTAATTGAAGAATTTATATCTCTGTCTTTCAAAAATATTATTAAATCTTCGAAATAATCATAGAAACCACATGTTTTACAAATTGTTCCATTAAATCTTACTTTTAAAATTTTGTTTTTTAATTCTAATAAAACTGCCTCGGCTTCTGGAGATCCATATTTGTTAAAATCTTTTATCGCATCTTCTAAAACTTTTTTATTTTTTTGTTATTCATCTTTAAATGCCTCAATTATATAAATAGCAAAATTTTATAATAAAAATATAAAATTATTTCTAACTTAAAATTAAGAAAAGTTAAAAAAACTAAAATATACAAACTCTAAAAGAACAGAACAACCTAAATAATTCTTGAAAAAGGAAAATTGTCAATTATCAAAAACAAAAATGGGCGTGCGAGGATTCGAACCCCGGACCCCCAGCTTTCCTCATCTTTTATCAGAGCTTCTGTGCATTTCGCATAGAAGGCTGGTGCTCTTTTTGTTTTAAAAATCCAAGCTGAGCTACACGCCCATTTATGTATATAATTAAAATCAACAAAATTTAATAATTATATCTTTAGTTTAATTGATTGAAATGTTAGAAAGCCTAAAGGATGGACTAAGAAAAGCAATTGATAAAATAATTGGTAGAACAGATAGAGAAGGAATAGAAGAGATGATAAGAGATATACAAAGAACTCTTATTTCAAGCGATGTTGATGTTCATCTTGTTTTACAGGTTTCTGAAAAAATAAGGAAAAGGGCATTAGAAGAAAAACCGAAACCAGGATTAACATTCAAAGAGCATGTGATAAATGTTGTTTATGAAGAGCTTGTAAACATAATGGGGAAAGAAAGCCCAAAAGGCTTTTCTTTGGGAAATATTATATTGATTGGTCTTTTTGGTAGCGGAAAAACAACAACCTGCGTAAAAATTGCAAATTTTTATAGAAAGCTTGGTTATAAGGTTGCTGTTGTCTCCTGTGATACTTTTAGGCCGGCTGCAATGGATCAATTAGAGCAATTAGCAAAAAATGTAAATATACCTTATTTTGCTCCGCGCGATATAAAGGATTCTGCTGAAATAGCGCAAATGTCTTTAGAAAGATTCAAAGGTTATGATGTTATAATTTTTGATACATCTGGTAGAAATGCATTAGATCAAGAACTTGCTAATGAGTTGACTAATGTAATAAATGTGGTTAAGCCAACTGAGGTTTTGCTTGTTATTCCAGCTGACTTAGGTCAAGCAGCTGGTATTCAGGCGAAAGAGTTTAACAAGCTTGTTAAAATAACAGGAATTGTAATAACAAAACTAGATTCTACTGCAAAAGGCGGAGGAGCGTTAACATCTTCAAATATAACAGAGGCAAAGGTAAAATTCATAACAACAGGAGAAAAAATAGATGAAATAGAATTGTATGATCCAAAAAAATTTGTTGCAAGGCTTCTTGGTTTTCCTGATTTAGAATCTCTTTTAGAAAAGGTTAAAGAAGTAGCAAAACCAGAATTAGCAAAAAAAATAATTGAAGAAGATTTCGATTTAAACGATTTTTGTGAACAGATAGAAGTGATGCAAAAGGCGGGCCCACTAGATAAGATAATGGAGATGATGGGTTTAAAGGCTTCTATACCAAAAGAGGAGCTTATGATTCAAGAAGAAAAAATGAAGAAATGGAAAGTAATAGTAAGTTCAATGACACCAGAAGAGAGAAAAAATCCAGAGATAATAAACTATTCTAGAATAAAAAGAATAGCAAAAGGTTCTGGAACTAGAGAAGAGGATGTGAAAGAGCTTTTAGCTTCTTATAAAAAAATTAAAAAAATGATAAATATTATTAAGCCTGGAAGAGGAGGATTCAATATATTGAAAAAAATTGGGTTTAAATGATTTGAACTATAAAAATCTCTTTAAATTATTTTTCGATTCATTTCTTGTAAAATCACAATTTTCATTCAGATCTAAACTACCATATACACCATCGTATCCTGGTTTTATTCTTAGCTTTCCTTCTCTATTTTTTATTATAATTTCAGCGAGATTTTTATCTATTTTTTCAATTTCTTCCTTTTCAGCTATTAGTAAGGTTGCTAATTCACTTCCAAATCTATTTACAAATTTTTCTTCAATTTCAAAAACCTTTTTTGAAAATAAGCCAAGATTATATTTTGCTGCAATAAGTTCTGTTAAAGGCAAAATCTTTTTAAAAGGTATTGCATTTTCTGGTACATAACCATATTCTCTATCAGCAAGCTCCTCCACTCTATGTAGCACGCCAATTGTTAATGGCTTTTTACATACAGGACATATATTATTCATTTTCATTGCCTCTTTTGGTTCTAAACATATTCCACATTTTCTATGACCATCATAATGATATTTTCCATAAGCAGGATCTACTTCTATTGTATAAAGAAATTTTTTTCTATTCTTTGTTTTTACTATATTTTTTAATTCTTTGTAAGAAAGATCTTCCATATCAAAAACATTACATTCTCTACCAATCCTTGAAGACCATGGAGAATGAGAATCAGAGTTTGAAATCAAAGCGAATCTATCAAGAGAAGAGAGCATCCAATTCATTTCAGGATCGCTTGATAATCCAGTTTCTATTGCATATATATTTTTTTCCTGATCCTGAAAGCATTCTTTTATTGAATCAAAACCAGATTTGGATCCGAAAATTCCAAACCAAGGAGTCCACGCATGAGCAGGAATTACCATATTATCTTCTGAAATATCAATAATCTTTTCTGTAAATTCTGGGCAGGGAAGTGAGATTGTTGGTCTTCCATCGGATTTTAAATCAGCTTTATCTTTCAAGAAATCATTTATTTGCTCTGCAATTTCAAAACTAGGAGATAAGATTAAAAGATGAACCTTTCTCAATTTTTTATCTTGAAAATAAACAAGTGAAATCTCTGAAGATAAAACAAAAAGCATTTCATTGTATTTATATATTCCGCAATTCTTTTCAATTTCTTTAAGCTTTTCTTTCAATTCTTTAAACCAAAGAGGATGGGTAAAATCACCTGTACCTAAAAGATTTAATCCTTTCCTTTTTGCATAATATGAAAGCTCTTCTATATTCATTTTTTCAGACGATGCTCTTGAATACTTAGAATGAATGTGAAGATCAGCAAATACAATCATAATAAAATTTAAAAATTAAACAATAAAAAAGGATTAAGCGGGTCTGTGGTCTAGCGGTTATGATGTAAATAACAAACGTTGCCTTGACGTGGCAAAGATCGCCGGTTCGAATCCGGCCAGACCCATTTATAAGTTTATGAATTTGCTCCAATTTTTAGCATCTTAAAAACAATGTTATAATTTTTCGAAAGCTTTGAACAAAATTATAATTTCCAATATTGTTGCAGATATAGTTAGCAATATAGAGACAAAAAACATAATTTTATTGTTTAGAGAAATTAACGAACACGTCTTTTTATTTATTATTATAAAATAAAAAGTATGGGAAAATTGAAAAGAGAATTGGAATTATTTAAGCTTACTGTAATTGGTATAGGAATTATTGTTGGTGTTGGTATATATGTTCTTATTGGAAAAGGTGCTGAAATAGCAGGAAATGCATTATGGATTTCTTTTTTGATTGCTTCTCTTCCAGCAATATTTACAGGCCTATCTTATGCAGAGCTTTCCTCTATATTTCCAAAAAGCGGAGCAGAATATGTTTACATATCAAAGGCTTTTAATAATAAAATCGCACGGATTGTTGGATGGCTAATAATTTTTAGTGGAATATTAGGTGCATCTACTGTAGCCTCTGGTTTTGGAAATGTTTTTAGCAGTTTTGTTTATGATATGTTTTCAATCTCTATTTCTTCAAATGTTGTGGCAATTATTCTTATTTTATTTTGTGGTGCAATTCTTTTGCTCGGAGTAAGAGAATCAGCAATATTAACTACAATAGCTACATTAATTTCAATCTTAGGACTTTTAATAATAATCTTTTCATCAATACCAAATTTCAAGAGTTTTAATATATTTGAAGCAAGAAGCATTTCTGGAATTTTTGAAGCAAGCGCATTAATATTTTTTGCCTTTATAGGATTTGAAACAATTCCAAGACTTTCTGAAGAATCAAAAAATCCAAAAAAAGATATACCGAAAGCAATAATACTTTCTATACTAATTTCAGCTTTGTTATATTCTTTAGTTGCTTTTTCTGCAATATCTGTTGTTGGTTGGGAAAGGTTAGCTAATAGTCAAAACCCTCTAGGTGAGGTAGCTTTCTATAATTTAGGAAATATAGGAATGACTTTGTTGTCATTATTTGCACTCTTCGCCACTTTCACAACTGCTTTTGTTATACTTTTAGGAACAAGTAGAATAATTTATGGAATATCTGAATATGATGCATTACCCAAAGTTTTTATCTCAATTTCTAAAAAATCTCATGTTCCGTGGGTGTCTGTTATATTTGTTACATTAGCATCTTCACTATTTTCATTTTTCGGAGAAATAGCCTTTAATGCTTATCTTACAGATTTTACAATATTTTTAACATTTATCCTTGTAAACCTTTCTGTAATAAAACTAAGATTTGTTAAAAGATATTCAAAAATAAAAAATGTTTTTAGGACACCACTAAATGTAAAAGGATTTCCTCTTATTTCTTTCTTAGGCATCTTGTCTTGTTTATTTCTTATTATAAATACAAGCCTTGAGATATTGATTTATGGAACAGGAATAATATTGATAGGCCTTTTTATATACAATTTTACCAAAAAAACCTAAAGCACGTTTCCAACCAAGAACAACACGCCTATAACGATCAATACACTAATTACTCCAATAGCTATTAACCAAATATTCAATTTGGTCTCTTCTCTACAAATCTCCCTACATATTTTATCCTCACAACATTCCAATCCTGGACAACATCTCGATCCTTCCCTTCCACAATATCCGCCACTTTGAATACAAGGTATTTCGAATGTGGTAGTTGTTAGCGGTATTAAAATTGTTGTAGTTGTTGTAGTAGTTAATTTAGTAACAACTGTAACAGTTTTTTTAATACTCTGACCTTCTTCACAATCAGCAATTACATCAAATTTTCCAGTATAATTTCCGCATAAACTCCAATCTATTATTGCAATCTCGTTTTCTATTTTGGGTGTACATAAAACATTCGTTATATTCTCTTTAAAAACAATTAAATTTCCATCTGTACAATTTCCAATTATAAAGCATTTACATTCTTCCCCAATTTCACATTTCCATGTTTCTATGCCAGAATGACAACTTCTTATTTCTAAATCTAAAGAAAATGTTTGATTGACAATAAATAGTAGAAATATTAAAAATAAAGCAATCTTTTTCATTTTAAACACTATAATTATTCATTTATTATCTTTGGTTATAAATTTTTTATCTATTCCATTTCACGTTTAAAATCTAAAAATAAAAAACAATAAAATAAAATTAAATTATGCCTTATATATTAGATCCACTTTTTGTGGCCCAACCAGGAGGAGGGATAGTAGGTAGAACACCTTGGGATAGATATATAAATCCTTGGCCAGGAGCTAGAGCAAAATGGCTTGGAAAGGCTTTGCTTATTCAACCATTAGACCAGTATATAACATTAAATCCAACAATGCCGATAGGCTCATTTACAAACCTTTATCTTAGCACAATCTCGTATTTAACAAACATGGAATTTATTGTAAGAAAGGTTGATGAATGGATTGAAGTTTCTCCTGCTCATAAAGCTTATTATGATATGGTTTTAGGAGAAAAGGAAAAGATTGAGATAAAGATAAAGACAGTAATCGATGATATGATTAGGCATATCTCTGATTTGGAATTGATAGAACATGATTTGAGAAGATACAGAGAATTTTTAGATTATATTGAAAAAAATGATGAGCATTCTTTAAAAGCAATATTTATAGATCAAGTAGATTTTTATGCAGGAGAAGGGGCACCAGGAAGACTTTCTATGAGCTTTATGCAACAAAACAACATATTTCCGACAATAATTCAAGATTTTTTTGAAATGAAAAGTGAAGAAGATTTGGAAAAAAACGAAAGGCTGAAAAAATTACCAAAGGTTGAAAAAGATATGTTAAAAACAAAGTGGAGATCATATCAAGAATGGAAATCATTATTTGGTAATGAAGTAAAAAATAGATATTCTAGATTAAAAGAATTAGTAGACTCCAAGAAGAAGATGATTGAAGAATCAAGAGAATTTATAAAGCCATATATAGCAAGACATAAGTTATTAGAAGAAGGTCTTTCAAGAGAAAGAATAAGGAAGAGTTATATTTCAGATATTTTTCATACAGTAGGTGAGCAAACAAGCAGAGAGGTAATAAAAGTATGGGCTTGGAAGCAATTTGAACCAGAAGAATTTTTCAAGGCTCCTGGAGAATTACTTGCTTTAAAAGCTGTTAAAGCAGATGATGAATGGACAAAAAAGCATCTAATTTTTCATCCTGAGCTTGGATTAAAACAAAAATATCCTTGGATAACAGAAAAATGGGTTGATAATGCAATAAAGGAGATTATGGAAATAGATGACTTAATGTTAACAAGAAGAAGAGTTCCTAGAACATATTTATATTACAGTTTTTTGGAGTTAGAATTTGAAAAAAACACAATGAGACTTCCGACAGGAAGCGAGTTTGAGGATATATTTATAACCATAAGATGTTATCTCATGTCGCAAAATGTTTTATTAACAAAGCTTTTGGAGTTAAAGGCAAAGGAGGAGGAGTTTGAAAACTATATAGATGAAATTTTGGGATTAGGAGAAAAAAGAAAGATAGAAAGATTAAAAAAAGAATTATCCGGAATGAGCACAAAGGATAAAATCCTTTATTTGAAAAGAAATTTTTCTAATGCAACAGATGAGGAAATAAAATCAAGATTAGATGCAATAGGAGAAAATGTTTCATTAGATGAGATAAAAAAATATAAAATAAAAAAACCTTCCGAGATAATGAAAAAATTAAATGAGGCATGGGAAAAATTTTCAGATTTTTTTGGTTTAGATTTTAAATTTTTTAAGCTTGGGCCATATGAAAAGGATTTTGAAAATAGAATAACAAAGTTTTATTTAGTAGGGACAGGAAGAACAGCCTATGGCCCTCTTGTAGGATTTCTAAAAAGAAGAATTATGGTTTAGATTATTATGTGGGATAAGAAGAATAAGCCAATAGGATATATTGTTGGAGTAACCCCAGGATTTTCTCAATTTGAGCCTGGAAATTTAAGACTAGTTTACATGGGTTTAGCTAGAAAGATAACAAAGGCAGCAAGATTGGGATTTGAATTTGCACAAATTGATTTTGAGGAGCTAGGAGAGGCTATTGAACCTGAAATTGTAGACCAGATAAAAAGGATAAAAGAGGCTCAGAATATAGAGATAGGAATCCATTTACATTATGCAGCAGATTTTACACTTGCCTATGCATTCGAGTGGAGATATAATCAAGATCAATTAAGAATTTGCGCAAAGATAGCAGGAGAATCTAACGCAAAATATATTTTGTTTCATTCCTCTTCTCATATGCGTCCAAACATAACATCAGCTTTTTTAGGAAGAAGGGAAGCATACGGAAAGCTTGTTGGTCCAGATGGAACAAATCTAGGTATATGGATAGAAAAAAACGGTATGAAAGATTGGTTTATGGCAAAATTTATAAGGGTTTTATTTTCTGCGATGGGAGTTGCTGGCAACCCAGCTGTTATTGATTATTTTGAGACAAAAGAATCTTTTAAGGAGGCAAGAAAATATGCAGAAAATGTTTATGAAAGAGGAATTGCTGCAGTTGAGGAAGAACTCATGAGAATTAGAGCAAGAATAGAGGATTTGGAAAGGCTTTCAAGAATAAAAGGATTGACAGCAGAAGAAAAAAAGGAGTTTGAAAGATTGCTTGAGGAATACAAACAAAAGAGCACAAGGGAATACCTTATAAGAAAAACAGCATTGGTAAATAACATATCAGAGCAAGAAGCTTCTGTTTGCTTGGCTGTAGCTAGATATACCATAGAGTATGATTTTGATGGAATATATGATTTTTGGGTAAGACAAGGTTCTGAAGGTGAGGAATATATTGCATACCTTTCTGTTGCAGAGTATATGTTTAGAAAAAAGGATAAAATATGGTCAATGATAACAAAAATTAATGAAAGCCCTTATAATATAGCGAGGGAGGCGAGCAGGAAGTTAGGAGAATTGAAAGATGAAGAAGTTGAAAAACTTAAGAAGATTGTAGCCGCTGTTGCAGCAAAATACATAGAAGGTCATTTATTTGCAAAATCAGAACAATATGGAATAAGGGTTGGAGAAAAAATTTTATCTGTTTATGAATACTGTAAAGAAAAAAATGTTAGAATATATATAGAAACTGCAATGCCTGAAAAAGGTGCTGAAGGTGAATTAAGAATAATGTCTGTTTTGGATCATATTAATGCATGCAAAGCCATTGATAACGGAGAACTTATAAATTATTGTATAGATTTCGAGCATTTGCTAACTAATCTTATAGATCCAATAAAAGAGGCAGAAAAATTATTAAGAGAGCAGCCTGGAGATGGAAAATATATTTCATGTCTTCACATAAATGCTCCTAGGCCAATAATTGGTGCTCACGGTCCAATTCAAATGATTTCTCATGATATGTTTATAATATATAAATTCCTTTACATATTAAGAAAAGCCGGTGTCAAAGATTCTTACATAATATGGGAAATGGGTTCTTTTGGGGTTGAACAGTCGGCTATTGCTCTGAAGAAAATTGTTAACGAGCTTTTGAAAGAAACAGAGCCTGAAAATCTTTCCGCAGAATTTTATGGAATAGATAAAGATTTTGAGGCAAGACAAAGAGCTGCAATATTGGAGCATGCATTAGATCCAATTAGAGACCTTCTTGTTATGCCAGAGGATAGATTCTCTATTATTGGAAAGAGAGCAGCAGAAAGAGGGAAAGGAAGAGAATGGGAAAGAGAAAGGTATAGATGATATCTCTCGTCCTATAATTTCCAAATTTTTTAATTCTAACAATCTTTATCTTTAACTTTTTTATATAATCTTCAAGATCTTTCGGAAGTTTTTGATCATAACCCAAGGCTATAATATTCGGCATCTCTTTTTCTATGGTTTTTCTAAAGTCATTTCTATGCCCTACTATAACTTTATCAGCTATTTTCAATCTTTCTAAATTTTCTTTTCTTATTTTTGCAGGAATTTTGTAAGGCTTTTTATTATTTTTATCATGAGCTAAAACAACAACTAGATAATCACCAAGCTTTTTAGCTTCTTTCAAAAATTTTATATGTCCTAAGTGAATTTTATTAAAGCAGCCGCCTACCAAAACCTTTCTCATGTTTTTAATTAATTTTTAAGCTTTAAAGATATTTTGAATTTTAATATGGCAAGCTTCAAGTTTGTAATTGCAGATAAAGAAAAATGCTATCAAATAGAAAAGGATCAGAACGAATGCGAGGGAATAATAGGTTTGAAAATAGGAGATAAATTTGATGGCTCTATAATTGGTTTAGATGGTTATCTCCTTGAGATAAGAGGAGGTACTGATAAGGATGGATTTCCGATGAGACCAGATATAGAGGGAATAGGAAAAAAGAGAATTCTCATTTCAAAATCCATTGGATTCAGAGGAAAGAAAAGGATAAAGAAGAAATTGGTTAAAATTAAAGGCTTAAGAAGAAGGAAAACAGTAAGAGGAAATACCATAGGAAAACATATTGTACAAATAAATTGCAAAATTGTAAAATATGGAGAAAAGCCGATAGAAGAAATCATCAAAAAGTGATAAATTTAAATACTTTACCATTATTATTATTTAGATATGGAAAATACTAAAAGCTGGGAAATACCATTCTCATTAAGAAAAGAATCGTTCGGTGGAAAATATCTCACTAGAACAACATATGTCGCAGGATTAGATTTAAGAGGAATATATGAAGGATTATGGAGAGATTATATAGGAAGAGAAGTAAAAAGCGATGAGGACATGAAAAGATGGATAGAAACAAAAAGAGGATATCAAGAAAAAGTATTTAGGGAAATGGAAGATCGAATAAAAGAATCATTAAGCCTTGTTGCAAACCCGAACATGATAGAAGTTTCTGTTATACCTTCATCAGGCCTGCCAGAAACATCTTCCGGAGTGGGTCAAGTTTACATCTCTTTAGTTGGAGAAGATGTTAGAGAAGATCTTATTGAAGATTCAATATTATATTCTCTATCTAGAGCCTCAAAAGAACTCTTAAAAGAAGTTGAAAAAAATTTTGGAGTGAAAACTAGAGGAGCCGAAAAAATTATAAAAGTGTACAGAGTATAAAAGCTGTTCAAGCAAATAAAATTCAGTTTCTCATCTCTCTACCATTTAATGATTTTAATGATTTAACATCTATTTTCGAAGTATTTCTTAAATTTCTTAGATTTGATAAGTAGCCAACACTTTCCAAAACATTTATATAATCGTTCAATATTCTACTTTTTTCAATCTCTTCTTTTAATCCTAACAATCCTATATTTCCTATTTTTGTCTCTACAATTTCTAATATTGTTTCTCTTTCAACAGATGCTTGAAGAGCTGGTTTACAATCTATTCCATGAGGAACCAAATCATCTCTATATAAAAACTCTATTGGATAAATTTCCCCTCTTTCCATCAAATCTGCAAAATCCCTTAAATTTCTACATTTACCTTTAATTTTTGAAGCAACCTCTTCAAAAAATTTATGTGGTTTTCCTTCTAGCTCTGCATTTATATAAGCTCTTGCGCAACATCCTGGAAAACCTTCCATAATCTTCCTTTCTATTAAAGATTCTGGATCTTTACGCCTCAAAAGAAATTCATACGATTCTTTTGAAAGCCGATCCGAATACACTCTAATATCATTTTCTCCTTTTTCGTATGGAATTCCTAATTCTCTTATAAGAGCTTCTTTTTCAGAAGAATATTGAATATTGCCAACCTTTTTTGGACATAATAGACGAGTATAATAAGAAGGCGCTGTTGTCAAAATTATTCTAAATGCTTCTTCTCCGCTAATTATTCCTTCTTCTAATCCGCGAGATATTATTTCATATATTTCTTCTCGATCTAATGTTGGTGTATACACCATGATTAGAGGTAGAACAGAAAATCTTTAATTTTTATAAAACTTTTTTCTTCAAATCTTTTACTGAATTTATTTTAATTGTTTTTGAAAGATATATGAATGAGATATAACCTAAAATAAAGCTATATCCCAAAGTCATTGCTCTGCCGAGAAGCACAATAGAGGCAGCTGTTGGTTTTGTAAAACCAAGATAAATAAGAAGCAAAATCATTATTGCTTCTGTTCCGCCAATACCTCCTGGCAAAAAGCTTAAAAGGCTTATAAGGATTGAGACTGAAAGAATAGAAGAAAAATCTATAACGCTCAATTTATTTTGTGTTAAAGAAGAGGAAATTAGAAAGAATGTTGTACCATCTAAGAGCCATGCAAGAATTGTTAATATTAAGGAGAGAAAGATATTAAAATATCTTATTTTTACAGATGAATAAAAATTTTTAACAAAGTTATCATTAATATTTTTGAATATAGAAAATTTTTTCAGAAAATTAAATATACAGGTCCCTATCTTTTTGTTCTTTAAGGCAAATAATAAAAAAATGACAAAAACAAAAAATATAAAAAAAGAAGATAATGCCAAAAGGCGGTAAGTTTCTCCAATTTTGTTAATAAAAATTATAACTCCTATAAATCCGAATATAAGAAGAACCAATATGTCCAATATTCTTTCCCATATCACACTAGGTAAAGTTGAAGATATTGATTTTCCTGTTTTTAATTTTAATAAGAGAGATTTTATTGGTTCTCCACTTTTTCCCGGTGTTAGATTACTTATGGTGATGCCAAGAAGTTGAATAGGGATTAATTCTATTATTTTGATATTTTTTAACAAAAATTTCCATTTAAGAACTCTGACAAATGTTGCTAGGTTTGCAATGATAAATGTTGTAAGAATGATTTCTGTTTTTACCTTGCTCATTTCTTTGAATGTTTCATACGGATTTACAAAAATTAGAACTGATATTAATATTATCAAAGAAAAGATAAATAATAAAATTCTTTTCATTTATGCAACAACCTCATATATCTTTCCTATTGTTATATTGTTGTGTCTGAAATCCTTTATTTCTTTTAAATGCTTTTTAAATTCTGGTGAAAATGGATCGAAGTCATCTATTTTATATGGTAAAACAAGCAGGGTATCAAATTTCTTCACATCAGAATTTCTGTTTGCAGGGTCTAACCAGAAATTTATTTTAATATATTTAACTCCGTTTTTTGACAGATATTCTTCGTATTCTTTTATATCTTTTATTAACAGAGGATCAAATATGTTTACTATATTTCCATTTTCAATTTCAAAATCCAGAGAAACCCAATTTGCTTGCCAATAAAGATATTTTATGTTGTATTTTTTTATTATTTCAGAAATCTTTTCTGAATTATTTCCATAAAAAAGAACAGCAGCATCTGCCCATCTTTTGTCAACATCTACATACATTCCAGAATGTGCTCTTCTTGAGTTAAGTACTTTTCTACCAGAAATACCATTAAGCATGAAGGAGATTTCATTTGTACTTGCAAACACATCATTAACCTTAGTGTTTTTCCTTATCCACTCAGATAATTCGTATATATATTCAGGAAGAGGTTGCATGCCTGTTTTTATCCACACATCGCTATTAATTCTCTCTTCATAAATTTTTATTGAAATGATAACAACAGCAATAACAGCAAAAACAAAAAATTTTCTTGAATTTATTTTCAATTTTTCAAATATCATTATAATTCCGAATGTAAAAAGAAGAGGCTGTAATGTAGTGAATATATAGCTAACCATAAGCCTTGAGAAAAAGTCTGTACCTAAAATAGGGAATGTAATAAGATAATGAAATCTTGATAAAAGTAGTGCAGATAGAATGAGCAAAATATATTTCTCTTCAAAGCTTTTCTTTTTTAAAATTAGATAGAAAAGACCTAAGAGAGAGAATATACTTAATATTAAGTAAAAAATATTATCGCTTCTAACAAAAATTTCGTATAACGATTTTATGGTGTATTCAAAAATGTTTACAGAAGAAAAGTCTGTTTGGTCATATTCTGAGATTTTATTTGCTGTAGAAAGACGATGAAAAAATATCGGCTTAAACCAATATAATTGTGATATTATAAGTCCTATTATTATTGTGATAAAAAAGTATCTTCTGTTAATCAAATTGGTTATGAGGTTAGATAAATTTATAATAAAGGATTTTCTAGAAACTTTTATTGCATGTTTTCCTTCTTCAAACTCTCCGAAAAAGAACAGATAAAAAAATGTTATAAAAACAAAAACACAAGCCATCATAAAAGCCATAACATGCGATATTCCTATTAATCCAAAAGAAATTCCTGCAAGAATGTAATATTTTTTGCTATTATGTTTCAAAGCTTTAAATAAAAGATAAAAGAATAGCGGCATTACTACAACTTCTGTAAAGTAAGAATATTTGAAAACTGGAAAATTTGATAAAATTAAACAAACAGGAATTAAAGAAATAAAATCATCTTTAAAAAATTCTTTAGAAAGAAAATAAACTATTACTGAAGAAATTATCATGAAAAATAAACTTGAGTAAAGATTTGCAATCATTAATGAAATTCCAAAAATTTTTGAAATAATAACAATAAGTAATTGATAAAAGAATGGAGCCCAGGGGGTTTCATTTAAAAGCTGAGAATTTTCAAATATCGAGCCACCATCAAAAATATGATACATCATTCCAAGATGATAATATAAATCTCCACCATATATCGGGCTAGGCAATTGCTTAAATTTTGATATTAAACCATAATTAAGAAAAAGAAAAACAAAGATTATTAATAAAAATAAAATTAAACTAATTTTTTTCTCCATTTTCTCACTCCAAAATTTTCTTAGCCTCTTCCAAATCTTCTTTTGTGTTTATGTTTGTGTATTTCTCGCATATTTGGAAAATTTTGACAATTTTTCCATCATCAATCGCGCATTGTATCAAGTCGGGAAGCTCCTTCTCCCCCCTCTCAGGATGAATCGGCGTTCTTTCTATATATTTCAAAATTTCGTTCTTAAAGATGCAATGCCCTGTGCCTTGAATATTATTTAAAGGGTTTTTCGGTTTTTCTATCAATCTAAACACTCTTCCTTTTTCATCTACCATAACGCTGTAAGTTCTGCTGACTTTGCTTTTATCATCTACAATGCAAACCCCACAAATGCCAAAAACATCATCCTGCTTAAACTTCTTTACCATTTCTCTGTGTTTGCTATTTGTTAAGACCTCGTCGCCAAGAAGAAGAAAGAAGTCTTCATCTTCCAAATAATCTTTTGCACATTCGATTGCATGAACAATCCCTTTTTGTTCCCTCTGTATCACATAGTTTATTTTTTTGTCTCTAAATTTTATTCCATATTTATTTATTATATCCTCTGCTCTATGACCCACTACAATAATTATTTCTTTTATATCTTCAATATCGGCAGCTCTTTCTAAATTATATTCCAAGACAGGCTTTCCTTTCAGTTTCAGCATACATTTATTCGTTTCATTAGTTATTTCTCCCAACCTTTTTCCTCTTCCTGCAGCAAGAATCAATGCCTTAATTTATATCACCTTAAATAATGATATATTTTCTCTTATCCATTCTATCATTTTTTCTATTCCTTCTTTATTCGTTGTTTTTGGTTCCCATCCAAGCCTTTCCTTCGCTTTTTTTATGTCGCAAACAAAATACCACAAATCTCCAGCTCTTGCTTTTTCATAAATTATTTTTTGTTTTTTTCCAGTAATTTCTTCTATCAGTTTCAAGCATTCCTTTAATGATATTATGTTTTTTTCTCCCCCGCCAATATTGTAAGTTCCAGGTGTTTGTTTTTTGAAAAATGCATCAAAAGCATGAACCACATCTTTAACATAAACAATATCTCTAACCTGCTTATCTGTTCCAAATATTTTTATAGGTATTTCAAGTAAAGTTTTTATTGCAAAATTAGCTACCCACCCATGGTCTTCTCCTCCAATTTGTCTTGGACCATAAAATCCAGTTAATCTAAAATTTGCAGCCTTCAATCCATACGTCTCTATATATGTGTTAACATAAATTTCAGCAGAGATCTTAGAAGCATGCAAAGGAGTAATTCTTCCTTGAAGTGTTGGATAATTTTCATCTATGTCAACAGGTTCTCTGAAAAATCTCGTTTCACCTTCTTTCAAAGTTTCATTTATTTTGTTTCCATACACATGAATTGTAGAAGAATTTACAACAGGAATATCATACTTTCTGGCAGTTTCCAGAACATTAAATGTACCTAACACATTTGTTGTTATATCTAATTCTGGATTTTCTATGCTTATTGTCATCGCCGGTTGCGCGGCCGTATGTGCTATAAAATCGCAATCTTTACCAATATTAAATAAAATTTCTTTATCTCTTATATCTCCAACAACAACCTCAACTCCAATAGATTTTAAAAATTCCAAATTGTAGTTTCTCAACGCATCAACATTGTATCCAGTTCTCATTAGTTCATGTTTTGTTAAGTTATCTAGAGCAACAACCTCATCACCAATTTCTTTATAATATTCACAAATATGAGAACCTAAAAATCCACATCCTCCTGTAACCAATACTTTCATGTTCATCAACCAATTTAATTTTTAATCGTTAAATTTTTATATCAATTGATAATTTGGATATCTATGAAAATATTGATAATACACCCCGACATGAGTTTTTATGGAGGTGGAGAACTTGTAATTGTTAGATTAGCTAATTGTATTTCAAAAGACCATGAAGTTTCAATACTTACAAACTCAATTTCAGAAGAGGTTGAAAAAGAATTAAGAAATGTAAATATAATAACACCGAAAACAAAGAATGAAGATAAAAATAAAATGAAAAAATTTCTGGAGAACTTTTTTGCATTAAGAAACATATTCGAGGAAATTTATGATGAATATGATATCATAAATGTTCATAACTTTCCTGCAGAATACATCCCTTTTGTTCCAACCCCTCTTTCCAAAAATGTTGTTTGGTATTGTAATGAACCACCCATGCCATTATATTTTTCCAAAAATGTTTTTTTGACAATTATGAGAAAAATAGATAAATATTTTGTAAGAAAATATCTAAAATTTTCTGCTGTTGCAGATAAATTTAATGCAAAAAGATTTGAAAAAATATATGGAATAAAGCCAGAAATAATACATTACGGAATAGATTATGAATTTTTTTCTAAAGGAAAGAAAAAGAAAAATAAAAAAGATTTTGTTTTGATTCAAGTTGCAACATTAACACAATTAAAAAATCAAATAAGAAGCATAAAAGTTGTAGAAAATCTTAAGGAAAAAATACCAGAGATAAAGCTTTTGTTGGTTGGATGGGGAGAAGAAAACTATACTAAATTTTTGAAAGATTATGTAAAAAAGAAAAAATTGGAAGATTATATTGTTTTTACTGGGAATGTTAGTAGAGAAGAAGTAAGGAAATTTTATAAAATGTCTGATGTGGCCTTATTTCCAGTAAAATCTCAAGGAAGCTGGCTTTCTCCTTTTGAGGCTTTATCTGCCGGGGTTTTTGTTATTGTTTCAAATCAAATAACATGCAAAGATATAATTAGGAAAAATAAATTAGGAATAGTTACGAATAATTTTGAGGAAGCTGTTCTAAAAGTTTATAAAAATAAAGAATATTTTGAAAACGAAATAAAGAAAGCACAGATTTGGATAAAGAAAAATCTAACATGGAAGAATTTTTCTGAGAAGATTATACTTTTGTTTGAAAGGTGTATAAACAAAGAACTTCAATAATCTTCTTTATAAATTACACAACCTTTGCAGGCAGGTGGAAACTTCCCTTTTCTCAAAGTTTTTCTAAGTTCTTTAAATCTTTCCCCGTGCCATATCTCTTTAAAAGGTTTTTCAAAAATATTTCCCATAGAGTATTTTCTTTGGTACCATCTTCTGTTAAATTCGTTTTGTTCGCAGCAGGGTATTACCGTTCCATCAGAGAATATGAAAGGTTCAACCCAAGCGAAGCATTTTCTACAAGATGGTAAATTCTTGGAGATATTTACAGCAAACTTTATTTTTATTCCATGCTTTTCTGCTCTTATCTCAGCTTCTTTCACCAATCTTTTAGGAACACTTCGAACATAATATTTTCTTATCTCTTTGAAAGGATGGAGTATATTAGTGAAAAGAATTGTTTCTGTTGGCAAAATCTTTTCTTCACTCTCTTTTATAAGTTCATAAACAAAATCGACATAGTCAGGAATTTCTTTCATGTTTATTTTGTTGACAATGAAATGAAAAGAAATTTTAGGATATTTTGATTTGAGTTTGTTTTTGATCTCTATAAAATTTTTTAAATTGTTATATACAACATTAAAATTTGCCCCAACTCTTATCTTTTCATATGTTTCTTTTGTGCATGCGTCAAGAGAAATATACAATCTTGTAATAAGCTCATCACTTATTATTTTTTTAGATATCTCTTTTGTCAAATATATGAAAGGGTCATAAAGCTCAACACTTATACCCTTTTCTTTAGCATAATATAACATCTTCATAAAATCTTTGTTCAGAAAACTTTCACCTATTCCTGTTAAACCTACCCAGAAAAGATTAGGAAATTGGTCTATAATGTATTTGAATTGTTCGAAAGTCATATCAACAGGCTTTTCATCCCAATATGTATGTTCACACATTATACATCTTAAAGAGCATCTTGTTGTAGATTCTATTTCTATTTGTGTCGGGTATGGTATTATGTTAAATTTTTCCATCAAAAATTTTCCAAAACTTCTTATTTTCTCAGAATACAAAGCTCTAGTCATAACCTCTCTATACAATTTTTTGGCAATCATATCTGAATATCACATAACTCAAATTTTAACTTGAAACATTCTCATAAATCTTTTCAACATCTTTTGCAATCTTATCCCAATCAAATCTTTTAGATGTTTTTATTCCATTTTTTGCCATTTCTTTTCTTATTTTTTCATTCTCTAATAAATATTTTATATTTTCAGCTAATGCTTTAATGTTTCTTTCACCAACCAAAATAGAATTCTTATTGTTACAAAAATCTTTATATGCCTCTTGTTTATAAGCTATTGGTATTGTGCCGCATCTCATTGCTTCTATCATTACAATTCCAAAACCTTCTCTTGTCGATGGAAGAACTAAAATATTACTTTCTTTCATAATTTTTATAACATCCTCATAATCTTTCTTATAACCAAAAATTTCTATGTTATTTTCTAATTTCTTTCTTTTTACCATTTTTTCTAAACTATCTTTTAAAATTCCTCCTCCTACAATTTTGCATTTTATATTAGGTATATCCTTTTTTACAATTTCTATCGCACATATCAAATCTTCAACATGTTTATGCGGCACAAGCCTACCAACAAAGCATATTTGATTTTCTTTCTTTTTTGCCTTTATTTTATCAATAAGCTTTATATCAATCCCATTTGGCACTATTTCTATTCTTTTTTCATCAACAGAAAAATTTTTTATTATTAAGTTTTTTGTTGCAGAACTCACTGTAATTATTTTATCATAAGGCAAGGAGCAAACAATCTTTTCAATAAATTTTCCAATAGGATTAAGAAATTTTTTTCCAAGAGATTCGCCCCACATATTAAGATAAACATCATGTATGGTTACAACTATTGGAATTTTTTCTATTCTTGATTTTAAAAAACCAGAAATACAAGGAAAATATGTGTTGCAATCCAAGACATCAAAATCTTTTAATTCTTGAAAAATGCTTGAAAAAAAATAAAATGGGAGAGGTTTTAAATCCCTTTTATCCAAAGGATGTTTTAGTAATCCAATCCTATGGATATGAATACTTTCAAAAACCTCATAATCTTTATTCCAATTCAATTTCATTGTATAAACATGTACTTCATGCTTTTTAGCAAGCCTTTTTGCTATTTGATAATATCTATTTTCTCCTCCGCCCAAAACATAAGGCCAAAACAATTCTGAAAATATTGCTATTTTCATTTTTCATCATTTCATAAAATCGCTCAATCTCTTTAAAGCAAAAAGTTTTTCTTTTTCTCCAAGTTTTGCTTCTTCTATTGCCTTAGTTAAAATTTCTATTGTTGTGTCATAATGATTTTTATTGATGCGATATGGAGTGCCATCCTTTCCTCCATGAGCAAATGAAAATTTTACAGGATCTTTCCAGGATATTTCCTTCCCATAAATAATTTGTGAAATCAAAGCTAAAGCTCTTATTGTTTTTTGCCCAACACCATTTATTTCTAACAATTCTTCAAAATCCTTAGGATTTATTTCATAAGCTTTTATCAGTGAATTTATTACATTTTTATCAATTTTAACTTCGTGATGAAAAGGCATTTTTAGATTTTTAGTTTCGCAAAATTCATTTTCTTCAAAAAAATCATTTAATGTTGACTGCCTCATAAGCCTTTTTCCAATATTATCTTTAACCAATTCAACGCTAACCTTTCTAATTTCCGCATTTTCCTTAGATGTCATATCAAGCACAAAATCTTCTTTTTTATCACAACATATTGCATTGTGCGGTTCTTCTGTAAATTTTTTTATTTTTTCAGAAATCCAATGATATCTTCTTGCATATTTGTTTTTAATGTTCATACCTTGCTGAATCACAACCCATTTACCATCTTCAGAGAATATGAAGCAATGATGATATAAGTTATATCCATCCTGCACAGCAATATTATCTATCTTAGCAGACATTTTTGATGAATATATAAGTTTTTCAATATTTTTTGTGCTCAAATTAATCTTTTCACCAATTTTTTCAATTTCTTCTGGAGTTTTTCTCGAAACTTTACCTTTTCCTCCAGCAACATAAATTCCAAGGTTTTCGTTATTCAACGCTTCCTTTAAAGCTCCACACAATGTTGTTGTAACACCAGAGCTGTGCCAATCAAATCCTAAAACACATGCAAAAGACTGAAAGAAAAATGGGTCAGAAATTCTTTTTAAAAACTCATCTTTAGAATATTCAAGTATTATAGCTTCTGTTATGCATTTTCCTAATTTTTTCATTCTTTCAAAAAGCCATTTTGGACATTCCCCATAATGTAAAGGAAGCTCTGCAATTCCTACATTCTTCATATTATTAAATCAAAGATTGAAATATTAAAGCAATTAAATAATATTTTTATGATGATATACGACTTGGCTTTAATACTAATTGTTTCAACGTTCTTAGCAATAATGCTTTGGAGGTTTAAACAACCGCCAATTTTAGCTTACATTCTTGCTGGAGCTTTAATCGGAAAAAGTTTAATCAAAGAATATTTTTATCTTTTTTCAGATTTAGGGGTTGCATTTCTTTTATTTATTGTTGGAATAGAGCTTAGTTTAAATAAAATAAAACATTTAGGAATAGTTTCAACTGTTATAGGCATAGGCCAAATAGTTTTTACAGGTTTTTTCGGTTATTTATTATGTTTTCTTCTAGGATTTTCTCATATTCAATCTCTTTATGTCTCAATAGCACTAACATTCAGCTCAACAATAATAATAGTAAAATTATTATCAGAAAAGAATGATTTAGATACTTTGTATGGTAGGATTGCTGTTGGATTTTTATTAGTTCAAGATTTTTTTGCTGTGTTAGTTCTGCTATTTTTAGGAATAGGAACCTCTTCTTCTCTTAATCCTTCAACAATATTAAGAGCAATTTTTAGTGGAGTAGAGTTGTTTGCTCTATCTTTTTTGTTGGGTAGATACATTCTTCCAAGAATATTTAATTCAATCTCAAAATCCCAAGAGCTTCTTTTTCTCTCTTCTATTTCCTGGTGCTTGTTGTTTATGTATGTTGCTCATTTAATGAATTTTTCTGTTCAGATCGGAGCATTTTTAGCAGGAATTTCTCTTGCATCACTGCCTTTTTCTTATGAGATAAGTGCAAAGATAAGACCCTTAAGAGATTTTTTTGTTGTTTTATTTTTTGTTTTATTAGGCACGCAATTATCTCTAAAAATAAATTTTTCAGTTTTTATTCTTTCTTTGTTTGTGTTGATAGGTAATCCTATAATAGTTTATCTTCTAATGATATTCTTAGGATATAGAAAAAGAACAAGCTTCTTAGCGAGCTTGGCAACAGCACAAATAAGTGAATTTTCTTTAATACTTGCAAGCTTAGGAGTTTCCTTGGGTCATATATCACAAGAAACATTTTCAATGATAACAACAGTCGGAGCAATAACAATCGCAATTTCAAGTTATATGATAATCTTTAGCGAAAAATTGTATAAAATATTTTCTCCATTTCTTTTTGAAAGAAAGGTAACTGTAGAAAAATTCAAAATTCCAAAAAATTTGAAAAATCATATAATCTTGATAGGATGTCACAGGCTAGGTTATTCTATTTTAGAATTTCTTAAAGAAGCAAAGAAAAGATTTGTTGTGATAGATTTTAATCCGGAGATAATAAAGATGTTGGAAAAAAATAATGTAGCTTATATCTATGGAGATGCAACAGACACAGAAATTTTAGAGAAAGCAAATATTAAGAAGAGCATTCTTATAATTTCTACAATCCCAAGCTTAGAAGAAAATATTTTTATTGTGAAGAAAGCGAAATCTCTTGGAAAATATGTAATTACAACAGCAAATCATTTAATTGATGCCAAAGAGCTTTATAACGCAGGAGCAGATTATGTAATATTACCTCATTTTCTAGGAGGAGAAAAGGTAAAATCTTTACTTCAAAACATTTTTAAGGATATGAAGATTATAAACAAAATAAAAAATAATCATATCAATTATCTTGAAAAAAGAAAAAGACTTGGACATTACTGATAAATATGAAAGAAATTCCTAGTATAGAAGAAATTAAAAAAATAGCTTTGGAAGCAGGGGATATTTTAATAAAAAATTTTAGGAAAGATAGGAAAAAAATAAGAAAACACGGAAAGGATTTGAAAACGATTTATGATAAAATTTCAGAAGAATTAATAAAAAACAGAATACAAAAGATTTATAATAATCATAGCATTCTTGCAGAAGAGACAGGATTTTTAAAGAAAGATGAAGATTTTGTTTGGATTGTCGATCCTTTAGATGGTACATCAAATTTCATGAACTCAAATCCATTCTTTTCTATTTCAATAGCATTTTCTTATAAAAATGAAATAATTAAATCTGTAGTTTATGCACCATTTTTAAAAGAGCTATATTTTGCTGAAAAAGGTAAAGGAGCTTTCTTATTTGACATGATGAGAAATAAAAAGTTTATGCTAAAAGTTTCTAATACAAAAGAAATAGAAAAATCTTATATTGTTTCTTGTGAAGGAGGAGAAAAGAATAGAAAAAGGATTGCAAAAATTTTTTATAAAATAAGATCAAAGGTTTTAGATTTCAGAAAATTGGGTTCAGGAGCATTAGAATGTGCATGGGTTGCTTCCGGAAGAAGCGATGCATTTATAGTAACAAATATTTCACCTTGGGATGTTGCAGCTGGAATATTATTGGTTAAAGAAGCTAAAGGAAAAATAACAGATTTCAAAAATAAAGAATGGAATATTTTTTCACAAAGCGATTTGATAATTTCAAATAAAAAAATTCATGAAAAGCTTGTAAAATTATTGAAGAATTTGTAATTTTTTCTGTTTTGTAAACCAAATTAATTCCTGAGAAAAAAACTAAAAGCATTTCGAAGATGCAATATAAATTTGAATACAAAATTATATAGTTTTTAAAATATTTTCCAGATTCTATGAAAGTTATGATTGTAAGAGTTTATCTTTGCAACATTTCATATATTTTTTCTCCAAATTTTTTTGCAGCGTTTGGGCCATTAGCTGTTATTATTTTTCCATCTATTTCAACATCATTTCCTGTATATATTGCTCCTTTTTCTTTCAAAATTTTTACAAATTCTCCATTCCATACAGTTGCCTTCTTTCCGTTTAATATTCCAGAATTTGCTAATATTACCGGAGCTATACAAATCGCTCCGAGTATTTTATTATTTTCATACGCCTTTCTCGCTATCTCTAATGCAACATCATTTTCAAAATATTCTGTTGCTCCGCTTCCACCAACAAAAATTACTGCATCATATTTTCTTACGTCAACATCATTTATTGTTATATTCGGTTTAACAACCTTTCCAAGCATACCTTTGGCTTCTTTTAAAGAACTGCTTGCTATGGTAATATTTGCTATTTTGCTCAATATTTTATAAGGCTCTTCAAATTCCTCATCCCTAAAATTTTTGCTCGCTATTATAATCAAAACATTTTTTTGCATCTCATTTTTCACCTCATAATTTTCTATACAGCATGCTGTTAAAACAACCAAGATTAAAAATAACACAAAATGCTTCATCGATTATATTTTATATTTTTATTACTTTTATCTTTTAATTGAACCTTTATGGCCGCGATGGTGTAATGGCTTAGCACAAGGGCCTGTGGATTTTGGTTTATGTAATATTTCAGAAATTGCAAAATTGCAGAAAGCCCTTAGTTCGGGTTCGAATCCCGATCGCGGCCCCTCTCACTTTTCACAAATCTTTCCTGTTTGCACATAAAATATCAATAAATCCAGCTCAGCTAAGCTTATTTCTTTTCTAACAATTGTTGAAAGCATTTTTGCAATATCTTTTAGCTTTTCTTCAATCTCAAGATAATTCTTTTTTGTCAAATTTTTTTGCTTTTCTATAATTTTATTTTTTATTAAAAATCTCATCACATGCCTATCAAGAATTGCAAAATTTTTGTATCCCATATTTCTTAAAAAATGAGAAGCTTCTTTATATCCAATACCTTTAATATTCTCTACAAACCATTCTCTATTTTCGCTAACATTTTTATCAATCTCATCAATAAAATTTCTTGCTTTTATTATGTATTTAGCCCTTTTATTATAAAATCTCATTCCATAAGATTTCAAAACATCTTTAAGCTCTTTTTCAGAAAGTGTTAAAAATTTTTTTCCAATCCTTTCCCAAACATATTTTGTTTTTTCCAATCTATTATTTGCAACAAGGATGCAAAAGCACAATTCAACAAACTTATCCTCTTTTTTCAAATCCTTATTCTTTTCAAATTCCTTCAACTTTTCTTCTATCCTATCCTTAATTTTTTCATATTCTTTTCCAAGCTTTTCCAAAAACATCATTTAAAGTACATAACCGAAAAGTATTTAAATAGTAAAGCATTTTAATATAATTGCATATTTTAAATATGTTCTGAGTCTTAAAAAGACGATGAGAAAGAAGCTCTTTTGGGCTTCGAAAATGAAGGTCTAAAATAATATTTTAGATCTGATGTAATCCTATTGTGAGTTGAAAATTTATTCAGGGACAGTAATGAACCCGCCGGTTCCGGTTGATCCTGCCGGAGACCACTGCTATCGGAGTCCGACTAAGCCATGCGAGGCGTTTGCTTTGTTTGGTGTTTAAAGCATCAAACAAAGCAAGCCGTACTGCTGAGTAACACGTAGCTAATCTACCCTAAGGTCGGGGATAACCTCGGGAAACTGAGGATAATCCCCGATAGGCGAGGATTGCTGGAATGCGTCTTCGCCTAAAGCTATGAATATTTCATAGCGCCTTAGGATGAGGCTGCGGCGGATTAGGTTGTTGTTTGGGTAAAAACCAAACAAGCCTATAATCCGTAGGGGTCTTGAGAGAGATAGCCCCCAGATGGATTCTGAGACATGAATCCAGGCTCTATGGAGCGCAGCAGGCGCGAAACCTTCGCAATGCCTGAAAGGCCGACGAGGGGACTCCGAGTGCTCTCTGCTTTGCAGAGAGCTTTTGCCAAGTGTAAAAAGCTTGGCGAATAAGGGGTGGGCAAGACGGTTGCCAGCCGCCGCGGTAATAACCGCGCCCCGAGTGGTGGTCACGATTATTGGGCCTAAAGCATCCGTAGCCTGCCTTGCAAGTCTTTTGTGAAATCCTCTTGTAAACAAGAGGACTCGCTTAAGATACTGCAAGGCTAGGGATAGGGAGAGGCCGAAGGTACTCTCGAGGTAGGGGTCAAATCCGTTAATCTCGAGGGGACCACCTGTGGCGAAGGCGTTCGGCCAGAACTATTCCGACGGTCATGGATGAAAGCTAGGGGAGCGATCGGGATTAGATACCCCGGTAGTCCTAGCCGTAAACGATGCCCACTTGTTGTGGCAGAACTCTCGGAGTTCTGCTGCGGCGGAGCGAAGGCGTTAAGTGGGCCGCCTGGGGAGTACGGCCGCAAGGCTGAAACTTAAAGGAATTGGCGGGGGAGCACTACAAGGGGTGGAGGCTACGGTTCAATTGGATGCAACTCCGGGAACCTGACCAGGGAAGACAGCAGGATGACGGTCAGCCTGAAGGGCTTACCTGACAAGCTGAGAGGTGTTGCATGGCCGTCGTCAGCTCGTGCCGTGAGGTGTCCTGTTAAGTCAGGAAACGAGCGAGACCCACGCCCCTAGTTGCTACTTTTCTTTAAGAAAAGGCACTCTAGGGGGACTGCCCGCGCTTAGTGGGAGGAAGGAGTGGGCGACGGCAGGTCCGTACGGCCCGAAATCCCTGGGTTACACGTGGCCTACAATGCGTAGGACAACGGGTTGCGACTCCGTAAGGAGGAGCTAATCCCTTAAACCTACGCCCAGTTCAGATTGAGGGCTGCAACCCGCCCTCATGAAGCCGGAATCCCTAGTAAGCGGGGGTCATCATCTCTCGCTGAATACGTCCCTGCTCCTTGCACACACCGCCCGTCAAGCCAACCGATCGAAGATTTGGTGAGAGCTGTGCAAGCATTGTTTTTGAGCAAAACTCGAAAGCAATGTTTGCATAGATCGAACCAGATCTTTGTTAAGGGGGGCTAAGTCGTAAAGTAATGAGATGGGCGTTCTGATTTGATGACTATGAGGATATTTTTGGCTTGACTCCGAGTCATCAAAAATGAAATTTGCAAGGAGATCTCATTACTCGACAAACAAGGTAGCCGTACGGGAACGTGCGGCTGGATCACCTCAATTCAATAAATCACAATAGGATTACAAGTCTTGCAAGGGATTGGGCCGGTAGTCTAATGGTAGGACGCTTCCCTTGCAAGGAAGAGATTCTGGGTTCGAATCTCTGAGAAAATCCCAGCCGGTCCAATTTTGAATGAAACCCTATAAAATAATATTTTATAGGGTTGAAGTTTAGGGCTAAAAAGCCCGATGAAACTTTAGCATAGGTATTGAGCTTGTAATAAGGAGGAAAGCTGGCTCCCAGGCCATCTGGTGGATGGCTTGGCTCGGGTAGCGAAGAAGGTCGTGGCAAGCTGCGATAAGCCCAGGCGAGGCGCATGCTGCCTTAGAACCTGGGATTGCCGAATAGGACATCCTGTAAGGCTGAAAGCCTTACATTCAGCTCTTTGAGCTGAAGGCGTACGCGGGGAACTGAAACATCTTAGTACCCGCAGGAAGAGAAATCAATATGAGATGCGGTGAGTAAAGGCGATTGAAAGCCGCAGAGGGCAAACCGAACGCCTTAGCGAAAAGTTAAGGCGGATGTGGAGTATGGATTGGGAGCACCACCTAGCTCATCGAGCCGAAGTTTCCTGGAACGGAACGCCATAGAGGGTGATAGCCCCATAGGCGAAGATGAGAAGGTGGATTTCCCAATTCCTGAGTATGGTTGGTTGAATTTCCAGCCAGAAGAAGGGGGTTATCTACCTCCAACCCTAAATATAACCCGAGTCCGATAGCGCACTAGTACTGTGAGGGAAAGCTGAAAAGAAAGGGGTAAAACCCTGTGAAAAGATCCTGAAACCAGATGGCTATAGTCTGGTGGTATAAGCCTTCTCTTTTGAGAAGGTGAAGCCACCGTCCGTTTCGAAAAACGGGGCAGGGAGTTTATGTCCATGGCGAGGCGAAAGCCGTAGCGAAAGCGAAAACAGCGCAGCTCGTTGAGAGCGAGGCTGTTCCGTGTGAAAGCGCGGTTAGTCATGGGCATAAGACCAGAAGCCGGGTGATCTACTCCTGGGCAAGGCGAAGTTCTCCGAAAGGGGAATGGAGGCCTGAAGGGGTGCTGGTATCACATCCGCTCCTCTGACCTGGGAGTAGGGGTGAAAGGCCAAACGAACCCGGCGATAGCTGGTTCCTCCCGAAATGAGTCTCAGCTCAGCCTCACCTGAGCTTTTTGCAGGGTAGAGTTACTGATTACATGGTTAAGGGGAGAAATCCCCGGCCATGTTGTCAAACTCCGAATCTGCAAAAAGCGTAGAAGGTGGGAGTGAGAGCATCTGGAGTAAGTTTGTTGCTCGAGAGGGGAACAACCCAGACTAAAGGCTAAGGTCCCTAAATGTTAGCTAAGTGCATTGAAAGTAGTCTCCTCTCTAAAACAACAGGGAGGTAGGCTTAGAAGCAGCCATCCTTTAAACAACGCGTAACAGCGGACCTGTCTAGAGAGGAGGCGCTGAAAGTTTAGATGAGGAAGGTGAAAAAAATGGAAAAAAAGAAGAAAGAGGAAAAGAAGAGATCTTGTGCTTAAATAAAAAAATCGAAGACATTTTAATTAATTTTTTTACCTTTTTTACATCCTCATCTAAACCAGCAGAATGGACGGGGCTAAGCTAACTACCGAGGCCTTAGATCACTCTTGCTTTTGCAAGAGTGGTGGTAGGGAGGCGTCCTGAAAGGGTAGAAGCCTTTTCGTGAGAAAGGGTGGACCTTTCGGGAATGAGAATCCTGCTGGGAGTAGCAGCAAAAGTTGGGTGAAAAACCCAACCACCTACTCGGCAAGGGTTTTTCGCCAATGTTAATCAGGCGAAAGTTAGCCGATCCTAACCACACTCTTAACCGAAGTGTGGGAAAGGGAAACCGGTTAATATTCCGGTGCCACTTAGAAACCAATGCATCATACATAGACAGTGCAGGATAGCCCGACCATAGCCGTCGCTATGGTTAAGCATAGAATCTGAGGGAGTCTCGTCATGAGGAGAACTCAGAGAATATGCGATGAGGTCTGCGTAAGCAGACTTCGGGCGATTCCTGGACTCCATGAAAATATGTATGAGAAGGTTTCTAAGTGATCGTACCGAGAACCGACACAGGTGCCTCTGCTGAGTAGGCAAAGGTGTCTGGGATAATCCAGCTCAGGGAATTCGGCAAATTGGTCCCGTAAGTTCGCGAGAAGGGATGCCTGCTTTTCTTTACAAGAATAAGCAGGTCGCAGTGACAAGAGAGGTCCGACTGTTTAATAAAAACATAGCCGACTGCAAAGTGGAAACGCTTTGTATAGTCGGTGAATCGTGGCCACTGGCGGTGTGTGAAAGCCTGGTCCAACAGGCCTAAGCCCCGCTATAGGCCGGCGGTAACTCTGACCGTCTTAACTAAGATGGTCAAATGAGCTTAGCGATGAAAAACCATCTAGGGACTTAGGTAGCGTAATCCCTTGCCGTTTAATTGACGGCCTGCATGATTGATCAACGAGACCTCTGCTGTCCCGAGCTGGAACCCAGCGAAACCGGCTTTCTGGCGATTAGGCCAGAGACCTCCGGTGGGAAGAAGAGACCCCGTAGAGCTTTACTGCAGTCTGCTGTTGTAATATAGTCAGGATTGTATAGCGTAGGTAGGAGTCTGAGAAGCATTCCTGTTAGGGAATGTGGAGACACCAATGTAACACTACCCTTTCCTGACTATATTGCTAATCTCGAAAAGAGAGACAGCAGCAGATGGGCAGTTTGGCTGGGGCGGTACGCCCTTGAAAAGGTATCAAGGGCCCTCAAAGCTCAGCTCATCAGGGTCACAACAAATGCTGGAGATAATGATTAAAACTTAAAGGTAGCTTATGAATTGTTCAGCATTTGTTGCCCTAAAGAAATCCTGAGTTGAGTGTAAGCGCAAAAGCTGGGTTGATTGGATCTCGAAAAGCAAGAGATCCAAGGGCGAAAGCCTGAGCTAGCGATCCGCAGTCAGGCATAGATAGCTGGCTGTGGCAAGAGAAAAGCTACCTCGGGGATTAAGGAAACGCTCAAAAATTTTTATTTTTCAAGAAAAATTATGAAGATAATAAGAACAAAAAAGCAAAGCGAGAAAAAGATAATAAAGGATGTTAGAGGGATAGAAATACCACAAGAGTTGGTTTCATAGCCAGAGTATTCGATATTTAGAATTGCAAGACCTTTTTTAATTAGTGAAATAACCTTTGAGACAGGAGAAGAAGCGCTTTGCTTTTATAAAAACCTTAAACAAGGAGGAAATAAAGATATGCAAAGAATATTTTTATTTTTTTGGGTTCCAATAATGAAAAAAACATATTTCAAAAAAGAAAACCGAAGAATTCCAATATATTTTTTGTAAGCGTTTCCTTCCCCAAAATGGTGTCGTGGCGGGCGAGAGTTCATATCGACCCCGCGCGTTGCGGCGTCGTTGTTGGCTCATCCTCTCCTGGCTGTGCATAAGCAGCCAAGGGTGCAGGAGTCCACTGATTAAAAGGGTACGTTAGCTGAGTTTAAACCGGCGCGAGCCAGGTTGGACTATATCTGCCGGAGGTGTTTGGGGGTCTGAGAGTAAGGGAGAATAAGTACGAAAGGAACATTCTCCCGTGGCCTCTGGTGTACCGGTTGTTTGACAAAGCAACGCCGGGTAGCTACGCCATGCGCCGATAAGAGCTGAAGGCATCTAAGCTCGAAGCGGCCCTCGAAAATAGACCCCGTGGCACCGGGTAGACGAGCGGTTATGAGGCAGGGGTGTACGTACCAAGCGAAAGCGAGGTACTCAGCCTTCTGCTCTCTAAGCCAATGCCAGCCCTCAAACTTTTTGTTACAAGCTCAATACCTAAAAGAAGAAAGGTAACTTGTAGAGAACATTCCCTGCTATGCAGGAGGAAGCTCTACCCACCCATTTAAGGCATAACAGGCGAGATGCCTGTGGATCAGGAACAGAAACGTGTCAGCTATTGTAGGGTTGAGATAAATGAAACCCGAAATTTCCGTTAATTCGGAAGGCTGAATGAAACGGCCTGATCTATGCCGGGTGCAAGCCTTAAAAGCGCTTAGACAGATTGTTCATAGATATCTAATGACCTTCCTTTGCGGAAGGGAATATCTTAACAAAAGGTAGGCTACTACAAGTTACCCTTCAATTAACATCTTTTTATTGTAAAATAGAATGAGAAACAGAGTTTAGGGTTTATAATTTTAGGTATTGCTGGATTGATAGGATTTATAATTTTTTTCCATTCAACAAAGCGCTAACAAATAATAGTAAATACCTCATGTAGTTATGGTCCGATTGCCCGATGTGGTGAATAATTGATTTTAAAACAAATATGAGTTTAGGGAATTGTTGCAATTATTGGGATTGTATTTAATATTGGCACAGGAACAGATGTTGCCTTAGAAGCTGGACATTGTTTTAATTAAAAATGATTTAAGAGAAATTCCAATAGATTTACATCACCAAGAAAATCAAGCAAAATCTTTTCTAGGCATTTCTTTAGGAATTTCGATTGCTGCTGGTTTTTTATATCCATTTACAGGATTTTTGCTTAATCTTATTATTGCCAGTGCAGCAATGGCATTTAGCTCTGTTTCTGTAGTTTCAAACTCTTATTAATGAAAAGAAATAGAGGAGCTTAATTAAGAATTTTACACTGAAGAATAAAACCAAATAAGCTTAAAAATCATCGATTTGTTTAACACAAATTTCAAGCTTTATTTTTCAATTCATTCCAATAATCATTGTTGTATATGCATCCAGGGTCAGGTGCTGTTATGTCATTAAAATAAGCATAAGCACGCGCACGACAACCGCCGCAAATAAATTTATGCTCGCAATTAGCGCAATGACCTTTCAATAAACTCCTATCACGCAATGTTTTTAATATCGGAGAATTATGCCATATATCTAAGAATTTTTCCCTTCTAACATTTCCGAGCTTTATGGGCATGAAAACGCATGGTTGTATATCTCCATTTGGTTCAATAGCGCAATATATTCTACCTGCTCCGCATCCACCTATGAAATCTGCAAGAGCTCTTGCTTTACCTTCAAAACCAGCTCCTCCATAAAAATGGCCAACAGGAACTCCTTTTTCTCTTTCAACAGCAATTCTTGCAAATTGCGGGGCAGTTGACAATGCTTCAACTTTGCAATTATTTACAAGCTTTTCAAACAAGAGATTCAACAGCTTTTCTCTCTCTTCTGGTGAAATATCATATTCTATTATTTTCTTTCCTCTACCTGTTGGGACAAAGTTAAAGCAAATAAATCTTTTTACTCCAAGGTTGTTTGCAAGCTTATATATCTCTTCTATCTGCTCATAATTATATTTTGTAACAGTTGTTGCAATGCAGGTATATAATCCAGCTTCAACAGAATTTTTTATTCCTTCTATAACTTTATCAAATATAGGAATTCCTCGAAAAGCGTTGTGCGTTTCAGCGTCTTTTCCATCCAAAGAGATTTCCACATAATCCACAACATCCTTCAATTTATTTGCAATGTCTTTTGTTATAAGAGTTCCATTTGTTGCTATTGAGACATACAAACCTTTATCCTTTGCATACCTCGCAATTTCAAAAAAATCTTTTCTCATTAATGGCTCACCACCAGAAAATGCAATTGCAACTACTCCACTGTCAACTAATTCATTTATCAACTTCTTTGCTTCTTCTGTTGTTAGCTCATCTTTCATCTTTTCTCCAGCATTTTCGTAGCAATGTTTACATTTCAGATTACAAACTTTTGTAAAATTCCATACAACAAGAAAAGGGGCATTTACTATTTGCGGTTTGGTAACCCCGTAAGCAGCAATTCCTTCAAGAACATTCATTAACCCACGCTTAAAAACAGTTTTTTGCAACTCCTTTTTCACCTCTTCTTTGCTTATTCCAAAACTGCTTGCTCCTCTATTAACAACAAAAGAAACAATCATTCCTGCAATCTTGCATTTCCAACAAAGTTTTTTTCCTTTATCAATTAATCCTGTATAGATATCAATAGCATTTTCCAATCTATTTCCGCATTTATCTTTCCTACAAACAAATTTTAACATTCTTCTAGAAATGGGATTTCCTACCCATTTTTCCACACTTTTTATTGCTATATCAATTTCGCTCGGCATATTAATTTAATGTTCTTAAGAAAAAATAAAACCTACATAATCATCTTTATTCCTAATTTTACAAGAATCTTCAACAATTTTATGTAATTTCCATGAGTTATTTCATAAATATCTTCTCCTTCTAATGCTTCAGCAAGTTTGTTAAGTTGATTATCACTCAATCTTTCAACAATCTCTCTAAGCCTTTCAATCTTTTTCAATGTGTTTCCTCTTTCCTTCCACCAAATTTTATTATATTCTTTTAATATGCTTATATCATTTTTATTCAAAGCCTTGACAATAACTTTTGCAGCTATTTCTCCTGCTGTCATCGCTTCTCCCATGCCGCCGCCATGAATAGGATTTACCTGATGTGCTGCATCGCCTATAACTAAAACATTATCTTTAACCATATCTTTCAAAAAGCCACCAACAGGAATGCAACCTCCTTTTACTTCAATAATACTGCCATTTTTCAATTCCTCTCTGGAATTAATGAATTTATCTAAATAATATCTCGCTTCTTTTTCACTATACCCTTTTATTCCTACTCCAACATTTGCTCTTTTCTCTCCTTTTGGAAATATCCAAACATATCCTCTTGGAGCTATTTCATTACCCATAAATATTTCTATTTTATGCGAATCTCTAAGGCTTATATTAACCATTTCATATTCAAATCCAGAATCTACTAAATTTGGATTACAAGTTGTATTCAAACCAGCTTTCTTTGCTATTAAAGATTCAACCCCATCAGCTCCAACTATAATTTTAGCTTTTATTTCTATGTCATCACCAATAACATTTGCTTTTACTCCAGAAATTTTTTTACCATCTCTTAAAACATCATAAACAAAGGATTTTGAAATTATTTTAGCTCCGGCTAAAGCTGCTTCACAAGCAAGCCATTTATCAAACATCTTTCTTTCAAGAACATAACCAAAACCTTTTTTTATTTCTATATCTTTTCCATTTGGAGCATAAATGTAAGCTCCATTTATTTTCTGAGCAATGCAAAATTCCGGAATCTTAAATTTCAATCTTTTTTCAACATTTTCAGATAATCCTTCACCACATCTTACCGGAGTCCCAATTTCTTGATTTCTATCCAATATTAAAACATCTAAACCATTTTCAGCAAGCCTTTTTCCACACCAAGAGCCAGCTGGTCCACAACCAACAATAATAACATCAGCTTCTTTTATCATAAAATCAACCTCCAAATGAAATAGCTTTTACAGGGCAAAACTTAACGCATATTTTGCATTTATTGCATTTTTCTTTTAACCATTTAGGCCCATCATTCGAATATTCTAAAGCTTGCATAGGACATACTGATACACAACCAAAACATTTTATGCATTTGTTTTTGTTGATCGAAAAATCATTCATAAACTTTTATTTCTTTTTAAAAATATTAAAAGTTATGAGCAAAGAAATAAAAGTTTTGCAAAGAGGAGCTGAAGCAATAATATATTTGAAAGAAGGGATTGTTTTTAAGGAGAGAATAAAAAAAGGTTATAGAATATCTATACTTGATGAAAAAATAAGAAAGAAAAGAACAAAATGCGAAGCAAGGTTATTAATAAAAAGTGCTGAGCTCAAAATAAATGTTCCAAAAGTTTTTTCTATTGAGGATAATATTATAAAAATGGAATATATAAAAGGAGAAAAGCTTAAGGATGTTTTTTCGGTTCTGAGCAAAGAAAAGAGAAAAGAGATATGTAAAAGGATCGGTGAATATATCGCAGCATTACATAATGCAAATATAATTCATGGAGATATCACAACATCAAACTTTTTGGTTAATGATGATAAAATTTTTTTAATAGATTTTGGTTTAGGTTTTCATTCTACAAGGGTAGAAGATAAGGCAACAGATCTCTATATTTTACAGCAAGCTATTAAATCAACACATTTTAATATTTTTAATGAGGTATGGAAAGAGATTTTAAATTCATATAAGAAAAATTATAAAGATTCCGAAAAAATAATAAAAAGATTAGAAGAAATAAATCAAAGGGGTAGATATAAGAGGTAATGATATGGCATCAAAAGCAAAACTAAAAGAATTACCTAAGTATGATAAAGATGAAATAGAAAAACTAATTATAAAGCTATATAAAGAAGGAAATAGTCCTAGCAAGATAGGTCATATTCTAAGAGATCAGTATGGAATTCCAAAAGTAAAGATTTATGGTCTCAGTATTAGAGATGTGATAAATAAATATTATCCGGAAGAAAAAATACCTGAAGATCTTTTTAATCTTTTAAAAAAAGCTGTAACAATGCATAATCATTTACAAAGAAATAAAAAGGATAAGCGTTGCAGGCATGCGTTTCAATTAGTAGAATCGAAGATAAGAAGACTTGCAGATTATTATAAAAAAAAGAAAATTTTACCCGAAGACTGGGAATATACTATAGAAAAAGCAAAGCTTATTGTGAAATAAATTTTGATAAACTTGTTAATCTAAACTTTTTATTCATTTTTTGTTTTGAAATATTCTTCAAAATGTTTCGTTAATGTAATAACCTTTGTTCTAGATTCTTTTTCAGTTTTTATAAAACCCATTTCTTCTAGTTTAGCAACATATTCATATACTCTATTTCCAAGAACCTTCACAAGATCAGATTGTTTTATTTTTTTGTAATGTGCTACGATAGAAAGAACTCTTAATAAACCTCGAGATAAATCAGCATGTCTTGTGAGCTTTTTTACTTTATCTAAGAAGATAGGTTTTACAACAAGTCTATAGCCACCGATATCAGATATCTCTATTCCATGTTCTGGAGACTCATATTTTTTTCTAAGATATTCAATAAGTTTAATTATTTCCTCTTCATCAGTCTTTAAAATTTCTTTTAATTTTTCAATTTTCAATGGCTTTTCAGTAATAAATAAGGCGGCTTCAAGAAGAGCAATCTTTTCCATAAAAATCATTAATCTGTTAATTCTATTTCTATTTTCACATCTTTTGGAATTACAACTCTTGTTATTTGTCTTAAAACTCTAGGATTTGCAGTTACATCTATAATTCTTTTATGAATTCTAAGCTCCCAAGTTTCCCAGTTTCCTCCTCCACCACCTCTATGCATACCATCTCCGCATGGAGTCCTCATCACAGGAACTCTCAATCTTTTAGTTGGTAAGAATATAGGCCCTGATACAGGCACGCCTAATTTTTCTGCTATAGATTTTATTTCTTTACACACCTCATCTAATTCTTTTGGAGATTTTCCGATAAGCTTTATTCTAGCCTTTTGCATAAATATCACTTTATAAAAATATACATAAAGATTTAAAGATTAAAAACATTTAATTTAAATTACTTTAACCAGTGATAAAAATGAATAAAGAAGAGTTAATGAAGGAACTGATGAACAAAAAGGAAAATATTAGAAATATTTGCATCGCTGCTCATATAGATCATGGAAAAACAACCTTAACAGATAATCTGCTTTTTGGTGCAGGAATGCTTAGCGAAGAAACAGCAGGAAAAACTTTATGGACAGATTTTGATGAACAAGAACAAGAAAGAGGAATTACAATATATGCTGCTAATGTTAGCATGGTTCATAATTATGAAGGTCAAGATTATCTTATAAATCTTATTGATACTCCTGGTCATGTTGATTTCAGTGGCGATGTTACTAGAGCAATGAGAGCTGTAGACGGAGCAATAATTCTTGTTTGTGCTGTTGAAGGAGTAATGCCGCAAACAGAAACTGTATTAAGACAGGCTTTAAGAGAAAGGGTTAAGCCAGTTCTATTTATTAATAAAGTGGACCGTTTAATAAGAGAATTAAAACTTACTCCGGAAAAAATGCAGGAAAGATTCATTAAGATAATAAACGAAGTAAACAGATTAATTCTTAAATATTCTGAAGAAGAGTTTGGAAAAAAGTGGATTGTTAGTGTTGAGAATGGAAGTGTTGCTTTTGGATCTGCTTATAGAAAATGGGCTATTTCAATTCCATTCATGAAAAAAACAGGTATAACTTTCAAAGATATAATAGAATACTGTTCTCAAGAAAAAGATGATGAATTAGCTAAGAAGTCACCTCTTCATAAAATAATTCTTGATATGGTTGTGAGACATTTACCAAATCCTATCGAAGCTCAAAAATATAGAATAGATAAGATTTGGCAAGGTGATAGAGAAAGTAAAATATATAAAGATATGGTTGAGTGCAATTCAGAAGGAGAATTAGCAGCTGTGGTAACAAAGGTTGTTCCTGACCCACATGCAGGTATGGTTGCAACAGCAAGAATATTTTCAGGTTCAATAAAAAAAGGTCAAAATATTTATTTAGTAGGAAAGCAGATGGAAAAAAGGGTTCAGCAAGTATTGCTTTATAAAGGCCCTAAATACATTCAGATGGACGAAATAAAAGCAGGGAACATATTAGGAATAATAGGAATTCCCGAGGCCTTTTCCGGAGAAACTATTGCCGAAAGACCAATACATCCTTTTGAGGCAATTAAACATATTTTCGAGCCAGTTGTTACAAAATCAATTGAACCAAAAGATCCTAAGGATCTACCAAAAGTTATGGAATTTCTTAAACAAAGAAGTAGAGAAGATCCTACACTTGTTGTAACAATAAATGAAGAAACGGGAGAATATTTAGTTTCTGGTTTAGGCGAGTTACATATAGATGCTAAAGTCGAAAGACCCTTAAGAGATAAAGGAATAGAGATTCAAGCAACTCAGCCTATAGTTGTATACAGAGAAACAGTAGAAGCTAATTCTCCAATAATAGAAGGAAAATCAAGTAATAAGCATAATAAATTTTATATAACAGTAGAACCTCTTGAAAAAAGTGTAGGAGAAGCTATTGCAGAAGGAAAGATTGAAGAAGGTGAAATAAAGAAAAAAGATTTTTGGAACAAGCTTGTAGAATATGGAATGAATAAGGAGGATGCAAAAAATGTCAAAAAGATATATAAAAGAAATGTTTTCATAGACGCAACAAAAGGTATTCAATATTTAAATGAAACTATTGAGATGATCCTGGATGCTTTCGAGGAAGCTTGTAATGAAGGGCCATTAGCAAAAGAACCTTGTGCAGATTTAAAGGTCAAATTAGTTGATGCAAAGCTTCATGAAGATGCTGTTCACAGAGGACCTGCACAAGTTATTCCAGCAGTGAAGCATGCTATATATGAAGCAATGCTTCAAGCAAAACCAACTTTGCTAGAACCTATACAAATAATAAGAATAGATGCTCCTGAAGAATATACAGGAAATGTTGTTGATTTGGTTCAAAATAAAAGAGGACAAATAATATATATGAAAACAGATCAAGGAGTAGCTATAATTGAGGTTAAGCTTCCAGTTTCGGAAATGTTTGGTTTCGAGGCGATGCTGAAGTCAGTAACAAGCGGGAAAGGCTTCTTTTCTCTTATAGATGTGAAATTTGAAAAAATACCGGAAGAATTAAAGCAATTAACAATAAATAAAATCAGAAATAGAAAAAAGCTAGATGTGTGAACAAGATTTAAAATTTCTCCACAGATTTATTATTTTATGATAAAATTTCATAAATGCAATTTTTGCAAAAAAAGATTTAAATCGAGTGAACCAGGAAGAATACAGATTACAAAAAGGTTAATAAAAGGTAAGGTAGAATTTTGGTTATGTTCGAATTGCGCAAAAATATTTAAAGAAAAAGTAAGAGATATTATACCCACTATCGACTTCGGGGAAGAAAATAAAAAAGCAGAAGAAACAAAAGAAAAAGAGAAGATATTTTATGAAACAAACTGAAAAAAATAAATTTAAGGTAACTCCATGGGAAGTTAGCGGAAGTGTAGATTATAACAAGCTTGTAAAAGAATTTGGTGTAAAACTAATAGATGATAAGATACTTAAAAGAATTGAGAAACATACAGGAGAACTTCATATTTTTTTAAGAAGAAGAATATTTTTTGCTCATAGAGATCTTGATTGGATATTAGATAAGTTCGAAGAAAATGAAAAATTCTTTTTATATACAGGAAGAGGGCCATCTGGAAAAACTCATATAGGGCATTTAATCCCCTGGATATTTACAAAATGGCTTCAGGATAAATTTGATGCAGAACTTTACTTTCAAATTACAAATGATGAAAAATTTTTAGTAAAAGAAGAAGAAATAGAGAATATAAAAAAATATACAGAAGAAAATCTTAAAGATATCGCTGCAATAGGTTTTGATCCCAAAAAAACATTTATAATAAGAGATATTGAGGATATTGATATTCTTTACGAACTTGCAATAAAAATATCTAAACACATAACCTTTTCTACTATGAAGGCGATATTTGGATTTAAAGATAGTACTAATGTCGGCTTAATATTTTTTCCTTCTATTCAAGCAGCACCGTGTTTTCTTCCTTCTTTTTTAAAAGGAAAAAATATTCCTTGCTTAATACCAGCAGCAATTGATCAAGATCCATATTGGAGAGGAGTTGCAAGATATGTAGCCCCAAAACTAAATTTTTATAAACCAGCCCAAATACATTGTAAGTTTTTACCAGGTTTATTAGGAGATAAAATGTCTTCATCAATTCCAGATTCTTGCATTTTTACAACAGATTCTCCAGAAGAAGTTAGAAGAAAAATATGGAAAGCATTTACAGGTGGAAGAGGAACACTAAAAGAACAAAAAGAGAAGGGAGGAAATCCAGATGTTTGTATTGTTTACAAGTATTTATATTATTTTTTTGAAGATGACGATAAAGAAATTATGAACATTTACAACAGATGTAAGTCCGGAGACATTTACTGTGGCTATTGCAAAGAGATTTTAACGAAAAAGGTAAACGAATTCTTAAAAAAATATCGTGAGATGAGAGAAAAAACAAATGTAAAAAATTATATAAGATCTATAAAATAATTTAATTAGAGGTGATAGAAATAAAAGTAAAAGATATAATGAGAAAAGATGTTTTTGTTCTGTCTAAGGAAGCAACAATAAAAGACGCCTTAGATCTTATGTTAGAGAATAAGATAGGCTCTGTTATAGTTCTTGAGAAAGAAAAGCCTCTTGGAATAGTTACTGAAAGAGACATTCTTAAAAAAGTTTTGGGAGAAAAAATAAGCTTAGAAGAGTCAGTTAGTAAGATAATGTCTTCTCCAATAATTTGCATATCAAGTAAGGAATCTGTAGAAAAAGCAGCCGAGATAATGACAGAAAATAAGATAAAAAGGTTGCCTGTAATTGAAAACGAAAAGCTCGTTGGAATAATAACATTAACAGATATAGTTGCGAGCGGAGTAAAGCTTGAAGAAGAAATATTAAAATCTCTTTCTAAGTGGTTCCCGATAAGAAAGCCTGAAAAAGTAGGTGGATAAAATTGATATCAGATAAAAAAATTTCTTTAATATCTTTAATAATCACTTTGATAGGAATATTTTTCTTATTCATTTTTTCATATTTTGTCGAGTATAAAGAATTGGAGATAAGTTCTATAGATTATTCATCTATAGGAATGAATGTAAAAGTGGTTGGATATGTTAAAAATGAACCTATTTTAAAAAATAATGTTTTGCTGTTCTCAATTTCCGACAAATCAAATAAAAGTATAAATGTTGTAATGTTTGACGTAAAGCAATTCAACATATCAAAAGATGATTTAGTATTAGTTATAGGTAAAATAGAAGAATATAAAAATGAGTTAGAAATAGTTGCCAAAAGCATCAAAAAGATTTAATACTTTTAGGCACTATCATAATATTTTTAAATTTTATATAAGGCATTAAAGCACATTCTCCGAAACCAGAAGGAGAAACAGCTTTATATTCATTTTCTTTCGATATCTCTTCAACATTTTTTATTAATTCATAAAAATTTCCTACAAGTATAGCATTTTTTATCGTCTTATTAAAACAACCATCTTTTATTGTATAACCTATTCTTATTTCTAAGGAAAAAGAGCCAGAGAAAGGAGATGCTCTAGGCCAAGAAACCTTATCTATGAATACACCATCTTTAGTCTCAGAGATTATCTCATTTATATATTTTTTTCCATTTTTTATTATTAGATTTGTTATTGTTGGATTCGGAGAAGAAGAATACAGCTCTTCAGACGAAACATTTCTTAAACCATTTCCTGTACTTTTCTTTTTTGCAATATTAGCTGTCGTTAAGTCAAAGAAAAAATTTTTTAAAACACCATTCTTTATAAGAATTTTTTTTCTTGTCGGCATTCCTTCGTGATCAATTGAAAAACTACCCAAACCTTTTGGTAAAGTCCCATCATCTATCATCGTTATTTTTTCAGACGCTATCTTTTCTCCAATCCTTTTTAAAAAAGGAGAATTACCGAGAGCAAAAGAATTTCCAGATAAAGAATAGCCGAATGTGCTTATGAAAAGTTCTGTTAAAACACTAGGAGAAAGTATTGCTTCGACATTTTTCTTTTTAGGAGTAGTTGTTTTCATTTCTTTATAATTTTCTATATGATTCAAAGCATTTTCAAATGATCTGTCTAACATTTTTTTAATATCTTCTATTCTTCTACCTTTTTCCAAGATTTCATATTCAACTGAGTTTAAGACATTTGAATAAAATGTCACAAATGTAGATTTTTCACTTGCTTTAAAACCATTAGAATTGAGTATAGAGTATTCTATAGTAGAGAATCTTGTTCTCCCGAACGAGATTCTTTCATTTCTTAACTTTTTTAAAAAATCATTACAAAATTCTATTAAGAACTTTTCATCACAATTTTCAATTTCTTCATCATATATATTTTTAACAACATTTTTTTTACTAATTTTTGCAAATTTAAAATTATCAACTAAACTTCCAAATTTTGAGGAGACAATAGCTCTTCTCAATATTTTTTTATAATCTTCTTCTTTTATTAAATTTCCGTAAGAAAAGCCTATTTTATCATTTACTACAACTCTAATACCAACTCCTTCAGAAATGTTTTTAAGAAAATTTGTTATTCTGTTGTTCTCTATAAAACAAGCTTTTGTTTTTGTTTCTGATATAAATATTTCTATCTCTTTAACACCAAGTTCTTCAGAATATTTTATTATATTTTTAGCAATATTTTCTTTGTCTATTTTTTTGTCAATCATATGCCACCAACAGTTATGTTTTCAATTCTTATATGAGGACCTCCAGTTCCAACCCTTACAAAATCTTCATGCCCCTTTCCACACCCGCCCGGATTAAGATGAAAATCTTTTGATACGGCAGTTATATTTTTTAATAAATCTAAAACATTTCCTGTAAGAACTATTTCTCCTCTTATAGGTTTTGTTATTTTACTATTTTCTATCAAATATCCCATTAAACAAGAAACATAAAAACCCTTTCCTGCAGGATCCTCCATTCCACAAACATTCTTTATTGCGTATATTCCTTTTCTTATTCCTAAAAAAAGCTCTTCTTTATTATAATCTCCGGGTTTAAAATATGTGTTTGACATTCTAACAAATATTTTTCTTCCAAGTCCTTGAAGTCTTGCATTGCCAGTAGATCTCACTTTTTCATTATACTTTTTTGAAAAAAATGAAGCAGTTTCTCTTGAATGTAAGAAAGAATTTAGGAAACCATTTTTTATTATATAAGTTTTTTGTCCTTCTATACCTTCGTGATCAAAAAAATAAAACCCATTTCCTTCAATTGTAGCATCATCTATTATAGAAACATTTTTATTAGCTATCTCTTTTCCCAAAAGATTAGAAAGAAAGGATCTCTCATTTATAATAAAATCGGCTTCGGAAGGATGACCTATTATTTCATGTGCTATAACTCCGGCAACACTACCATCCACAACAACAGGAAAATTACCTTTCGGACATCTTTTTCCGTTTAGCTGTTCAACGGCTTTACCAACTATTTCATTAATTTTATTTTCATCAATCTCTTCAACAACTTCGTATCCTTTCGCACCACCAAAACTTTCAAAACTTTCTGTAACTATATCATTCTGCCTAGCATTTACATAGATTATGATGTTTGTTTTTGTTAGAGTTTGTTCTATATATCTATCTTCAGAACTCATAAAATACATAACATCATATGAATCACTATAAACTATTCTGGAGCTTTTTATTTTTTTGTTGGAAGTCGAGATACTAAAAATTTCTTCTATGTCATTAACCTTTTTTTCTAGGGAAATCTCTTCAGGCCTTCTTTTCACTCTATTTTTTACAATTTTTTTAATAGGCCTAAGAAATTCTATTTGCTTATTTTGTTTATATTTAGAATCATAACATATGCTTTTAGCAATATTTTCTAAATTTTTTCTATTTATTTTAGTAGTTGTTGCATATCTGAAAAATCCATCCTTTAAAACTCTTAGAACAGTGAAACATCTTTCATTTATTTCAACAGATCTTTTTTTACTATCTTTTTTTATCACGGTGTTTTTATCTTTAAAAATTCTTATATCAGAGAATTCTGCTTTATTTTCTTCACAAACTTTTAAAATATTTTTAAGCAAATCTTCCATTATAACCACTATTTTTCAATTATATTAGCTTTTGTAAGTAATTTCAGTTTTTTGTTCTTTATTAGTAAATCGTTCTCAATTCTAAATCCTCCCGTTTTTATATATATGCCAGGCTCTATTGTAAATATCATATTATCTTTAAAAATATTTTTGCTTTTTGGTGATATTGTAGGATATTCATGTACATCTAACCCGATTCCATGACCTAGTGCGTGTTGCATTTCAAATCCAAAAATATTTTTTATATTCTCATTAGCGGATTCAAACAAATACTTAACTTCTAAAAAAGGTCTTATTTGCTCTATTGAAGAATCATGAATATTCTTAACAACCATCAAAATTTTTTTTAATTTATTAGGAACATCACCTATTAAAAAAGGTATTGTTACATCTGAGCAATATCCTTTATACCTTATTCCAAAGTCTATTATTCCATAATTTTTAATTTTTTTATTAGAATATGAAGGTATTGGATGTATTGATCCACTTCTTCTATCGCTTGCAATTATTGTATTAAATGCTAAAGTAGCATTATTTATTTTAGCAACTTCTTCTTCTATAATCTTTTCTATATAAAATTCACTTAAATTCTTTCTTATTTCTTTTTCAATCTTTTTTATGATAATGTTCGATATTGAACAAGCTCTTTCTATGTTTCTTATTTCTTCTTCATCCTTTGTTGCTCTAATGTTTAACAACTCTTCAGAAACGTCGATTAATTTAAATTTCCTAAGTTTTGAACCCAAAAGGTATGGAAAATAATTTTTATTTATTCCAATTTTTTTGCATTTTTTAATTTCTTTTTTAATCATATCCGCATCAAAAAAATTTTTTATTTCTATAATTTTTACATCATTATCAGTCTTTATTTCAAACCATTTTGGTGCTAACAGTTTTATTTCATCTAAAGAAATTATAATGGAAACAGAAACATTCTCTAAAAAAGTTCCTAAGATATAATCTACACTTCTGTCTCTGATAAAATCGGTTGTAATAAAAAGCAAAGCGTCTATTTTATTTTTTTCAAGAATTTTTTTAATTTCATTTATTCTCTTTTTCTTCATTTATCTTAATCACCTTTTTTCCTTTTTCCGTAGGAATTATTTTTATTTTTGCATTTTCAAACTCTTTTTCTAATTCCTTACCTTTAAAATATTCGTGTAGAAAAATAGATAGCGCAGCTATTTCACTGTGAGGTTGATTTGTTATAGCTATGTTAAAGTCAGAATAATAATAAACTTCTCCAGGGACTTTTTCACTACCAACTATGACAAGAATTTTATCATTTTTTCTTATTTCTTCTATATGATTTTGGATAGGCATTCCATACATAGTTAAATGGATAATAGAAAAACCTTTATTTTTGTAATCTTTTACAACCTCCTTCCAACTTTTTTGATAAGATACAAAAAACTCACCTCCCCATTTTTTCACAACATTTGAAATATTTTTCTCAATACTCTTATCTTCTGAGCCAGTGTATATACATCCTTTAGCATTAAAAGCTCTAGCAACAAGAAAAACATGAGTTGTTACTCTGACATCTCTTTTTATTCTATGAGATAATCTCAAAACAATAACTTCAGCCATATTTATTAGTTGTTAAGATTATTTTTATTTTTCAAGTTGCAAATAACATAAAAGAAATAACAATTAGATAATCTTTTTCCTTTTATTATTTTGAATTTCAAATCAAGAGAAGAAAAAGTATTTCTAACCTCTTTCATTTTCCATGTTTTTACTTCATATTCTTCATTTCCAATACTCTTTATTTCTTTTTTTCCACCACTTCTAAATTCTATTATTAAAATATTTTTAGTTACTCTTTTCATTTCTTTAATTATTTTTTCTAAGACACTTTCAACATCTTGTATAGATCCTATGGTATTTCCAAGACAAATTGTCGCATCAAACACAGAATCTTTAAAAGGAAGATTTCTTATATCACCTATAACATAAGAACCATTCATAAGTTTTTTTGCATTGAGTATCATATTTTTAGAATAATCTAAACCAACCACAAAAAAACCTTTAGAACTTAAAAATCTCAAATGTCTTCCTGTACCACACCCGGCATCTAAAATCAGTCTAATATCTTTTTTTATTAATTTATTCAACACCTTCTTTTCTTCCTTAAAAAGAGATTTTCCAAAATATTTCTTTTGTCCATAAATATTTGCAATTCTATCCCAAACATTTTCCTTCATATAGCCCCGCTCGGATTTTCGAAAATTCGAACCGAGGTCTACTGGTCCAGAGCCAGTCATGCTTGACCGCTACACCACGGGGCTTCATATAAAATTAAAAGAATAACACTTAAATTTAATTAAGAGGTAAGATTTTTATATGAAACCGAAAATAGAAAAAATAGATTTCGGAGTTGTGGTTATTAACGGAGAAACTTATAGGGATAAAGATTTAATAGTTTATTGGGATGGAACTATTCAGACAAAAGAAAAGTCTCATATATTTTCTGAAAAAGATTTTAAAAATATTTTGAAAAAGAAACCGGAAACAGTTATAATAAGCACGGGATTTTATGATTGCGTGAAAGTAGATAACAATATAAATGTTTTGGGCAGAATTCATGGAGTAAAAGTAATAAAGTCAAGAACACAAGAAGCGTGTAAGATTTTTAATAATCTCGAAGAAAAAGCAGTAATTTTTATTCATCCTACTTGCTAATTAGTAAGAATAAGAATTTAATTCTTAAAAGAATAGCTTAAATTTTATGAAAAGAAAGACGCTATACTCAATAATAATATCTTTAGTCATGTTTATATCAATTATATCCTTTCCTATGATAATGTTATTTGGAGAAAGACAAATAATTCATAAAGAAAATTTAACAGAGTATATTAATGCCGGAGCTACAGTAGTAATATTTTATTATAGAAATGAAAATGATGAAAAAGCTAAAGAAATTGAAAATATTCTAGATAGTATATCAAAGGATTATTTGACATCTCTTAATGAGATTCAGGTTTTTATATTCAAACAAAAAGGAGAAAATACAGAGATTAAGATAGAAAGCTTAAAAGGTGTTTCGATAATTAAGGAAGATGAGATATCAGAAAAAACAATAAGAGAAAATATTTGTAAGCTTTTATTTTACCCTTCTGTAAAATGTCTGAGTATCGAAGAACATGGTGGTTAGAATGTATGAAAAGATAACTGGAAAAAAATTGAAAGAATTATACTTAAATTTCTTTAGGAAAAAGGGCCATGCAATAATAGGCTCCGCTCCATTAATACCAGAAAACGATCCTAGTGTACTTTTCACAACAGCTGGAATGCACCCGCTAATACCTTTTTTATTAGGTGCTCCACATCCAGCAGGAAAAAGGCTTGCTAATGTGCAAAAATGTTTAAGAACAGATGATATTGATTCCGTCGGAGATACATTTCATAACACATTCTTCGAAATGCTTGGAAATTGGAGTTTAGGAGATTATTTTAAAAGAGAGGCTATTTCATGGGCTTTTGAATTTCTTATAGATGTTCTCAAATTAGAGAAAGAAAAAATAAATGTGACAGTTTTTGAAGGAAATGAAGATGCTCCAAAAGATGATGAAGCAATAAAGATATGGGAAGAGTTAGGAATACCTAGAGAAAAAATATTTTTAAAGCCAGCAGAAGATAATTGGTGGGGACCAGTTGGAAATTTTGGCCCATGTGGACCAGATACTGAAATATTTTTCGATACAGGAAAAGAAAAGTGTTCCAAAAACTGTGAGCCAGGATGTAAATGTGGAAAATATTTTGAAATATGGAATCTTGTTTTTATGGAGTATAATAAAACAGAAAAAGGATTTGAAAAGTTAAAACAAAAAAATGTTGATACTGGGATGGGAGTAGAAAGAACAACAGCAATATTACAAGGATTGAGTAGTGTTTATGAGACAGAATTATTTGAGCCTCTAATTAAAAAGATAACAGAAGCAAGTAAAAAAGATGAGATTAGACATAAAAGAATCATAGCAGATCATATAAGAGCTTCAACATTTGTTTTGAGTGAAGGTATTATACCATCTAACGTGGAGCACGGATATGTTTTGAGAAGATTGATAAGAAGATCAATAAGGTCGTGTATTGTCTTAGAATGCGATCCAAATATATTAAAAGAGCTTGCAGAAATAGTAATAAAAATTTATGGCTCTGATTACCCAGAACTCGAAAAAGAAAAGAAATTTACTTTAGAAAAGTTAGATGAAGAAATTTCAAAATTTAAAAAAGTGATTGAAAAAGGCTTAAAATACTTTGATAAAATAGTTTCAAAAGAAAATATGATAAGCGGGAAAGATGCATTCCTTCTATACCAATCTTACGGATTTCCTATTGAGTTAACAAAGGAAATAGCAAAGGAAAAGGGTTTAATAGTAAATGAAAATGAATTTTGGCAGGAATATGAAAAGCACAAAGAAAAAAGCAGAACACTATCTTCTGGAATGTTTAAAGGTGGTTTAATGGACCAAAGCGAAGAAACAAAAAAATATCATACAGCCACTCATTTACTACATCAAGCATTAAGAATTGTTTTAGGAGAGCATGTAAAACAAAAAGGAAGCAATATAACACCAGAAAGACTTCGTTTCGATTTTACTCATCCGAAAAAATTAACAAAGGAAGAAATAGAAAAGATTGAAGAGATTGTTAACCAAAAAATAAAAGAGGGTTTACCTGTTAAAAGAATAGATTTAACCTTAGAAGAAGCCAAAAAGATGGGTGCATTAGGATTTTTCGAAGAAAAATACGGAAAAATAGTTTCTGTATATACTATAGGAGACTTTTCAAAGGAGATATGTGGAGGGCCGCATGTAAGCAATACAAAAGAGCTTGGAAAATTTAAAATTATAAAAGAGGAGGGGGTAGCTCAAGGAATAAGAAGAATTAAAGCTATTTTAATAAAAGAAGAAAACTCGACAAAATAAATTTTATACTTTAAAACTCAAAAATAAGAAATAATCAACCAAATAAAGAGGATAAGCCAGCTACTGCCTCTTCCATTTTCTTTTCTTCTTTCTCTTTCTCTTCTTTCTCTTCTTTAACCTCTTGCTTAGTTTGTGTAGGTGGTGTGGGAGATATGTAAGCTTTGCTTATAGCTTCATCTATGTTTATACCTTCTAATGCAGCTACTAACGCCTTTATTTTTGCCTCATCTACATTTTCATCAACAGCTTTTGCAACCTTTCTTAAATTTTCTTCATTTATTTCTTTTTTTGCGGAATGAAGTAAAAGCGCAGCGTATATTAAGTTCATCTTCACCACTCTATTAAAATTACACTTTATTAAATCAAACATAAAAATTTAAATACGTTAAATTTTGAGGTTCAACAAAATCTATTAAGTAAAATATAGTTTTCTGTTCACGAAAATGTATTAATAAATAAAAAATATTTTTAATAATATGCTAGTTCAAGTTCTCGATTGTGATTATATTCAAAACAATAAGCCGATAATAAGGATATTTGGGAAAACGGAAGATGAAAAAAGCGTTTGCTTATTTTATGAAAATTTCTTTCCATATTTTTATGTGGAAGGAGATATGGAAAAAGTTAAAGAGGCTTTAAAAGATTTTGATGTTATTGGTTTTGAAGTAGAAAATAAATTTTTACCTTTTGGCTATCAAGAAAAGCCAAAGGAAGTTTTGAAAATAATATTAAAAAATCCAGGAAATGTCGGTAAAGTTAGAGATTTTCTGCTTAATAAAAAAATTGTTGAAAATGTTTATGAAGCAGATATATTATTTAAATATCGTTTTATGGTGGATCATGGTATATTCGGAATAAGTTGGATTGACGTTGATGCTAAAAGGATTTCCACACAAACAGTAAAGATTCCATCCTTTCAAATAAGCGGTGAAATAAAGCAAGTAAAAAAAGAAGAAAATGCAAAGATGAAATATCTTTCCTTAGATATAGAGTGCTTACCATTAGATGATTCTAAACTTCTAGATCCAAAGGATACACCAATAATAATGATCTCTTTTGCTTTTGATCCTCCTTTCAAGGGAAGAAAGCATCTAGTTATTTTGACAAAAAATGTTAAGTTAGAAGATATAGAAACAATTTCTGTTCAAAATGAAAAAGAACTTTTACAAAAATTTTTAGAGATAGTTGATCAATATGATCCTGATATTATTACAGGGTATAATATAAATAATTTTGACTTACCTTTTATTCTTGAGCGCTTAAGACAAAACAATTTACCTCTAACTATAGGAAGATGTAATATAAAACCAGCATTTTCAAAAAAGATTGGATTATTAGAAGAGTGCACAATCCCAGGAAGAGTTGTTTTTGATCCATATCAAGTTATTAGAAAAGATCCGTGGTTAAGATTTAAGAGATATGATTTAAATACAGTTGTTAAAGAGATGCTTGGTGAAGAGAAAATAGACATAAAGTATAATGAAATGAGGCAGTATTGGAATGGTGATAGTGAAAAACTTAAAAAATTTATTTTATATTCCCAGAAAGATGCTGAACTTCCTTTAAGAATAACAAGAGAAGTGGGTTTGATTGAAAAGTTTTTTGAATTATCAAAGGTTTCTGGGCTTTTATTACAAGATACTTTTGGCGGTCAAGCTTCGAGAATAGAAATAAGAATTCTTCACGAATTTAAAAAAAGAAATATATTAATGCCATGCAAGCAATCAAAAGAGGAAATTGAAAAAAGAATAAAAGAAAGAGAAAAATACGGTTTGGTTGGAGCAATAGTTCTTGAACCAAAAAAAGGATTATATAGAAAAATTGTCTTAGTTTTAGATTTTACTTCACTATATCCTAGCATAATTAGAACATATAACATATCCCCAGACACAATAATTTTAGACAAGAATTTAAAGGACAAAAAATTTTACGAAGCACCTAACGGAGCAAAATTTATAGACGAATCTATATATATGGGAGTAATGCCTTCTATTCTTGATGAAATGATTAAAAAAAGAGCAGAAATAAAAAAAGAGCTTAAAAAAGCTACAGGAGAGAAAAGAAAAACATTAGAGTACATGCAACTTGCTTTGAAAACAATGGCAAACAGTTTTTATGGATATACGGGCTTTGTTATGTCAAGGCTTTATATGTTAGATATAGCAAACGCAATTACTGCTATAGGAAGAGAAAATCTTTTAAAAACAAAAAAACTCATTGAAGAAAAATTTCCTTACAAAGTAATATATGCTGATACGGATTCTATTTTCTTAGAAACCGATTTAGAAGATTTAGGAGAAGCAAGAAGAATTGGAGAAGAGGTTTCTAAATATGTTACAGAATCTTTGCCAGGTTTCTTAGAATTAAAATTTGAAAAAATATTCAAAACTTTTCTTATTTTGACTAAAAAAAGATATACTGGTTGGGCTTTCGAACCAACTGACGGAGAATGGAAAGAGTATATAGATATGAAGGGTATAGAGACTGTAAGAAGAGATTGGTGCGAATTAACAAGCGAAGTTACAGCTAAGGTTATAGAATTAATATTGAAGAAAGAAGATATAAAAGAAGCGATAAAATATGTAAAAGATGTTATACAAAAACTAAAAAGAAATGAAATACCTTTTGAAAAATTAGCAATTGTTAAAGGAATCACTAAGCCAATAAATTCTTATAAAGGAACTTTACCTCATATCGAGTTAGCAAAAAAGCTTGCAAAAAGGCATCCGGAAAATCCTCCTAAAATTGGGGATAGATTAAGCTTTATCATAGTAGAGGGGACAGGACTATTATCAGAGAGAGCAGAAACGATAGAATATGCTAAAGAGAATAATCTTAAAATAGATGCAAATTATTACATAACAAGCCAAATATTACCTCCAATAGAAAGAATATTAAGAGCTTTAGGTGTAACAAAGTCAGAATTAATGGGAGGAGGTCAACAAATAAGTATAAGAGATTTGTCCTGTTTAAAAGAAAAGGAATCCGAAAAAGAAGAAAAAAACTGTGAAGAAAATTTTAAAGATTTAAAAAAAGAAAAAAGCGACCTTAATAATATTTTGGAAGGTTGGGAAATATTTGTATGTGAAAAATGTGGAAAAACATATAAAACAATTAGTTTGACAGGCCTATGTAGTTGCGGAGGAAAATTGATTATTAAATATAATGGTTTTGTTTCTAAGTTTTGCAGACAAAAAATGTAAAATTTTAATGTAAATTTATTTTTATGAATGATTTTAATAAAAAATATTTTGAGACGAATAAGAAACTTGTAAATTTTCTTATAAATTCAGGAGCAATAAAATCCAAAAAGGTAAAAGAAGCATTTTTAAAAACTCCTAGACATCTTTTTATTGATAGCGAGTATGCTTATGAAGACATGCCTCTACCATCTATTAAAGGTCAGACAATTTCTCAACCATCGATAGTGGCCTACATGTTAGAAAATTTAGATTTAAAGAAGAACCATAAAGTTTTAGAAATTGGAGCAGGAACAGGTTGGAACGCAGCTTTGATATCAAGAATAGTTTATCCAGGAAAAGTTGTCACGATAGAGATAGACGAAGATTTAGTTATACTTGCAAAGAAAAATATAAAGAAATTAAATATAAAGAATGTAGAAGTAATCCACGGTGATGGATCCTTAGGATATGAGAAAGAAGCACCTTATGATAGATGTATAGTTACAGCAGCATGTCCAAGAATACCACCAAATTTAATTGAACAATTAAAACAAGATGGTAAGTTAATAGCTCCAGTAGGAGACAGCTTTTCTCAAAATTTAATTTTATATGATAAAAAAAATAATAAGATTAAAAATTTGGGAGGATGCGTATTTGTTAAAATGAGAGGAAGATTTGGTTTTAGTGAAGTATTATAATTTTATTTAAGTAATTGATTTATAAGCCCCCGTAGCTCAGTTTGGATTTTAAAAACAAAAAGAGCACCAGCCTCCTAAGCTGGGGGTCGTGAGTTCGAATTTTAGAGAATCTCACCGGGGGCATGAATAACTTCCCCGAAGCCTGCTTGGTTTTTATTTAAAATTAAATATGGTTTTGCTATAGTCAAATACCTTTACAAGTTGGAGAATAAAATAAAGAATGTTAAGCAAAAGCCAGAAGAAAGATTTAGATATACTTAAAATCATAGAAAAATTTGGTTCATGAGTTTAGAAAAAAGAAATTTAAATAAATTAGTTGTTAAGTTAAATATATGAACTCACTTAAAAATCTTGTATTAGTCTTACTTTTTTTAATAGTCCGAAATGCAATTGCAGCAGATGTAGTAGTATCGAGTAATAAAGTAGATTTACCGACTTTTGTTAATACAAACAGCAACATAACGATGCTAAACCTATCTATTTCTTCAGGAACAGAGAGTATATTACTAAAAAATTTAATAGTGAATTTTAATTCAACAGGAGAACTAAACGCAAGCAATACAAACTTGAGCGTTTGCGTATATCTTTCAGAAATGAATTCTTCAAATTTATTGGGTTGTAATAGTTTATGGAATGTTAGTGGAAATGTAAACCAAACAAACATAACCATTTCTAATCTTACAATAAACCAAACAGCCAAGACAATGCTTATAACATATAGAATATTTAGAAATGTTTCTGTTCCAATGAATGTCTCTCTTTTTGTTTTAAATGATAGCTTTATATTTAACACAACAAATTTAACAATAAATTTTGTTAATGGGGTAGCATATAACGCTACAACAAAATATTTTTCATCAAACTTTACACAAATACAAGATTTGCATGCTACTGCAAATCTTCTTCCAAGATATGCTGATACGAACGTTAAAAACCAAGAAATAATTTATATAATAAATTCAACAGGAAAGGATATAATAAATTCAACAATTATTAACCTTCCAAATGATTTAGAATTCGAGGTTTCTGGATATTCTATAATAAAAACAGATAATACAAATTTAAGCGATACAGCATGTGCAGGATATTGCAATAAAACACAAAATGAAATAAAAGTATCTTATTTTGTCAATAATATAGGGATAAAAGCAGTAACATTAAGATTAAAAATAAATACAACAACAGAAGAAAAGAATTTAACAATCAATTCCACAATAAGTGGAGGAAATCTTTCGAATATTCAAACAGATTTTAATGAGCCAGAAACAACATTAATAGTAAAGCAATTATTAAATGTGACGGACATTGGGGTGATGAAGAATACTGCTATTGTGAACGGAACAGATTATTGGCTATTTAATTTTACTGTAAATATAACTGCAAATGTTTCTGGACTAATACAATTTAAAATGGATCCTTGGAGATCAGATTCCAAAAACATAACCATACCACTAACAAACGGGACAGGAGAAAACAAAACATATTATGCTAGTATGTGGCTGAGTACAAATACAAGCAACATATTTAATGTTACTGAAGAGTATTCTTCAGGAATTTTGTTAAATGCTACGGCAAATAAATCATATACACTAATACTAAAAATGATAATTCCTCGAAATACGCCAATAGCAAACGATTGGTGGACTACTTATAGTATATTATTTAGAACCATAGCGTGAAAGGTGCTTTTATGAAAATATTTCATGTCTTAATATTAGCTCTGTTTTTATTCCAATTATCAAAAGCAGAATATGTAGGGGTATTAAATATTTCAACAAATTCTAAACACATAGTCACTGGACTATACGCCCAAACAGTAATGGAGACAACAACATTAATTACAACAACCACAATAAAACCAACCACCACAACATTAATTACAACAACCACAATAAAACCAACCACCACAACATTAATTACAACAACCACATTACCAGAAATACATTCTAAAAATATTACAATAAAAGCAGATGAGATAAATAAAATTTTAGAAAATATTTCAACTGTTTTAGAAAAATATATTGGAAAAATTGATATTAATAGAATGAAAAAAACGACATTCGAAATATTGGATGATGTTATAATAAAAAGGGAGCTAGTTATAGGTAACAAATCATTTCTTACAACAAATATAAAATATCTTGGGAACAAGACTTTAAAGAATCTAATTATATATGAAAATCTATCAAAGCAATTCGCAATAAATGCCAATGATTTAAAAATATTTTCTGATGCTAAACCAATTATCTTAGAAGAAGATCCGATTCTGCTATTTATATATTTCAATGTTTCTCCAAATGACACTATATTTATAAGATACTCTGTTGACAAAGAAGTAAACAAAAATGTTTTAAACGAATCTAAAATATTTGTTATTTCAGAAGATTTTAAAAAAGAGAAAGGGACAGCAATTCCATTACTACTTTCTATAATATTTTTGATAGCTTTTGTAATATTAACTTATATATTAATTTCAAGAAAGCGAGAATACAAGTATTCTTTCAAGAGAAGAAGATGGCAAATTAGTTTTATTTTAAAAATGAAGTTAAAAAGATTTAGAGAAAAGATAAAAAGAATATTTAAAAAAGAGGAAGAAGAAAAATTCATATATCAGTTTAAGAAATAAGCAAAATTATTTTATAAATCTTTCAGTTCCTGTAGATTTTAACAATTCTTTCATTAAAATTTCTGCAATACCTTCACCAATCTTTTCTAGATCAACTATTAAAAAAAGAATTTTGCATTCATTTCTATAAACCTTTCCGAATATTGCTCCACGAATCTTCCAATCATCTTCCGCCAAAATACAAGCATTAGGATTTTCTTCCATAATTTTTACTATTTCATCATATGTTATCATTCTTCTAGATTTTGGAGGGAATTTTCTTTCCAACTCAAGAATTTCTTCTATATCCTTTTTTTCAACCTTTCTTATTTTTATATTTTCCATAAGATTCACGAATAAAAGATAGGTCTTTTAGAAAGATATTTGTTCATTGGTAATATATCATACGGAAATCCTTCTGTTTCAGATTTTATGAATTCTATTATTTCACTCAAACTCATTTTTTTAACAACGCTTCTTTCTCTACATCTTACTCTTACAGAAATTTCTTTATTTTCAGCTTCCTTTTCTCCTATAACTAATACGATTGGTATCCACTCCATTTCCGCATCTCTTATTTTCTTAGGGATAGTTTCTTCTCTATCGTCAATATCAACTCTTATTTCATTTTTTTCAATCTCCTCAGCAATATCTTTGGCATAATTTATAAAGTTATTATTTACAGGACATATTCTTACTTGTGTTGGAGAGAGCCATAAAGGTAGCATAGGATTTATTCCTTTTTCTTTATTCATAGCCTCCTTTTCAAGAATTGCATAAATAACCCTTTCAACAGCCCCGCTTGGAGATAAATGCAATATTATCGGAAATTTCTTTTCTCCATCCGAATCTATAAATTTAATTCCATATCTTTTTGCGTTTTCAACATCTATCTGGTCTGTAGTTAATGCAGCTGCTTTATCTAATGCATCAACAAAATTTAATTCATATTTAAAAACAAAATAAAAGAATTGCTTATCCCACATTTCTAAGAGCGCAGGTTTGTTCCATCTTCTTACTACTTCGTTGATAAATTCTTTATTTTTTTCATAAAAATCTTTTGTTACTCTAATAGCAAGTTCTAGGTCGTTTCTTGTTAAACCGAAACCTTTTTGTATATCTACAGACAATTCGAACCTTTTAATAATTTCATCTTTTGCCTGTTCAATATCTTTACAAAACGCATGACAATCAGGCATTGTGAATGCTCTTAATCTTCTTAAACCAGCTAATTCACCTCGTTGTTCAACCCTAAAGCTATATCTTGTTAGTTCATAAAACTTGATAGGAAGATTTTTGTATGAAATTGTTGTATCCTTTGCTAACAAAAATTGGCCGAAACATGCAGCAAACCTAAGAAAAACCTTTTTGTTTGGTGTTTGAATAACATACTGTCTTGCAGGGAATCTATTCAAATAATCTTTAAGAGCCGGGTGTTCAAAATCATACATTATCGGAGTTTCAACCTCCATAGCTCCATATTCTTTCATTTTCTTTGTTACAAATCTTTCAATTAAAGATTTTATTAGTCTCCCTTTTGGTAGAAATCTTAAGTTTCCGGGGTCACTCGCTGGCTCATAATCTGCTATTTCTAGTTTTTTCATTAATTTTATATGAGGAGGCTCTTTTTCAACCTTCCTTGATTTTGCTATTTCATATTTTGCGAACTTTTCAAGATTTTTAAAATTAGAAAAATCAAACCCAAAAATTTTTCCATTATCCATTTCTATTTTATTTATTCTTCCATTAGGCTCTATTATAAACCATTCAGATATTAGCTGTTTTTCTTTTTTTAGCGCTTCAGAAATTTCACCTATTTTTATCTCTCTTGATAATTCTGAAAGCGGATGGCCTTTACATTTTATTTCAAAAGATTTATACCAACCGAAAGGAGCTCTATATACTTCATACTCATTTTTCAAAATATTTTCTGCTTCTTTTAAAACCTCTATAGCAGCAGAAGGAGAAGATAATTCTTTACTTAAATGAGCATAAGGGTATATTACAACCCTTTTCGTTTTTACCTCTTCAGCTATTTTTTTAATTTCTTCACAAAGAGCTTCAGCTATTTTCTTTAAATCTTTTTCATCAGATTTTTCTACAGAAACAAAAACTACTAAACATTCTTCTATTCTCTTCTTTTTTGTTTCGCATTCTTCAGCAAATTCAATTGCCTTTTCTTTTGGCTCAAACTCTATAAAATCTGAGTGAATTGCTAAAATTTTCATAATTTACTAATTCAAGAAAAATATTATAAAACTTTTTTTGATTAATTTTTACATATAGCCCCGTGGTGTAGTGGTCAAGCATGACGGCCTTTGGAATTTAATTCCAAAGATGCGATTTAATGAGCAAATAAAGAAAGCCGTAGACAGCGGTTCGAATTTTTCCGAGAATCCGCTCGGGGCTATTCTTCATATTCACTGAGAGCTTTCAATCCAGAATTTGTAATAACTAAATATGTTGTACCAAAACTTAATGTAGAAATATAACCTTTTTCTATTAATTTTTCTATTATTTTCATAACATTTGGATTAAAATCTTTAAAACTTGTAGCTAATTCACTTCTCATTACTACATGCTTTTCACTTATTTTTTTCAAAACTTTGTATTCATCTTTTTCTAGCATTTTATCACACAGCTAATTCTTCTCTTATTTTTTCTGCTTTATTTTTTCCTGAAATTATTTCTACAATCTTTAAAGCAAATTCTATTGCAGTTCCAGGAGATTTTGATGTTATTATGTTGTTATCTATTACAACCTTTCCTTCTCTTGGTTTTGGAAGTTTTTTTTCAAGCCCCGGATAGCATGTGGCTATTCTATTATTTAATATTCCTGCTTTTACTAAAACAAGAGGCGCACCACATATAGCGCCAATTATCTTTTTCTTTTGGTCGAAATCCTTTACAATTTTTAAAATTGTACTGCTGTTTGAAAGGTTAATATATCCAGGATTTCCTCCGGGAAGAATAATCGCATCAAAGTTTTCTGGATCAATATCAGAAATCTTTTTATCAGCTACAATTTTTATTCCATGCGCACCTTCTACTATAGAAGAAACCAATCCTGCTAATGTTACGTCAATATAAGCTCTTCTCAAAATATCTACAATAGCAGCTGTTTCAATTTCCTCAAAACCTTCTGCTAAAGGAACCAAAACTTTCATTGAACCACCTTATATAAATAAATAAGGCAAATCTAAAGTATTTAAAATTTATAACCGAATGGATTAAAAGGTGATAAAAATTATATTTGGAATAACAATAGTTTCAATAAATGCTATAAATAATAGAAAACCAAATATTAAAGAAATATCTGTGAGTTCAACACCTCAAATAAAAAATGTAAAGGAAAAAGAATTAGAAGGAATTGAAGGAAAGCTTCTTCTTATAGAATTTACATTTACAACAAAATACGAGCCAGAAGTAGGAGAAATAACAATTGAAGGAGAAATTCTATACAAACCAAAAGATATTGATGAAGTAATAAAATATTGGAAGAAGAATAAAAAATTGCCTGATGAAATAGCAATACCTATATTGAATACACTATTTAGAAAATGTTTAACAGAAGCAGTAGACATATCTGAAAAGCTTCAATTACCACCTCCTATAATATTTCCAACTGTCAAACCAAAAGAATAGTTAAAATAACAATAAATATATTCCAAAAAAAATCAAAAATAACCCAAAAAATATTCCAACATTTTTAAATCCTCGATGAGTATATCCTGTTCCAGGAAAATAGAAGGTCATAAAGGATCCGAAAATAATCAAAAATATTCCTATAATTTTTTTGATTAATAAGTAAACGTCAACCCCTCTTATTAGAAGATAAACACCGAAAAAAGCTAAAAGTAATGAGATTATTAGCACCTTCAATGTTTCTTTATCACCTTTTCTAGAGTCTATTAAGTTATAAATTCCAAAAACACCTAAAGCTATAAGCAGACATGCAAAAATCTCTAAAAACATAAAACATTACCTAATTAAAATTATAAAGAAAAGATTAAATTTTTAGAGGAGTCGTATGGAATGTTTTAGAGCTGTAGTAAAAATACCTAAGGAGAGAATAGGGGTTTTGAGAAAGTTTTCAAAAGAAATAGAAAGAATCGGAAAGGTTAAAATAGAAATAAATAGTGAAGTTGTTTTAAGTGGAGATAGTATGAATGTTTATCTTGCAAAAAATGTTGTAATTGCAATTGGTAGGGGGTTTGATTTTGAAGAGGCGTCAAAACTTTTTAAAGATTATATACTTTATGTAATACCTATATCAAAAAATAAGAACACTCTGGTTAGAATTAGAGGAAGAATAATTGGAAGAAAAGGTAAAATAAAGAAAATAATAGAAGAATTAACAAACACAAAAATATCTATATATGGAAAAACAGTATCTGTTATAGGAAAGGGAGAAGGCTTGAATGATGCAGTTTTTGTATTGAATATGCTTATATCAGGAAAAAGCCATTCATATATTATAAATTTTTTGAAGAAAAGAAGATATCAAAGACTTGAGGAAAGATGATAATGAATAAAACAGCAGAAGAACTTGCAAAAGAACAGAAAGAAATTTCAATTAGTGAATTTTTTGAAAAAAATAAACATTTGTTAGGATTTGATAATCCTGTTAAAGCACTTTTAATGGCTGTAAAAGAAGCTGTTGATAATTCTTTAGATGCCTGTCAAGAAGCTGGTATATTACCAGATATAGTTGTGAAGATAAGAGAAATAAAAGACGATGTTTATACAGTAAGGGTAGAGGATAATGGTCCTGGAATAGTTAGAGAACAAATTCCAAAGGTTTTTGGAAAATTATTATACGGTTCAAAATTCCATAAAATAAAACAAAACAGAGGACAACAAGGCTTAGGAATATCCACAACAGTTCTATATTCTCAAATTACTACAGGAAAACCTGCAAGAATATGGAGTAGAACAGGAGAAAATAAACCAACATATTATTTTGAAATTCATATAGATACCCAAAAGAACGAGCCAATAATTTTAAAAGAGGAAAAACAAGAAGATGTTATAAAAGATCACGGAACAATAGTTGAAATTACATTGGTAGGAAAGTATAGAAAGCAAATCGAAAAATATCTTGAACAAACATATCTTGCAAATTCATTCACAGATATAACATTTTATTCTCCGAAAGGAGAAAAAATAAAATTTAAAAGAGTTGTTGAACAACTTCCTAAACAACCTAAAGAGATGAAACCTCATCCACATGGAGTTGAATTCTGGACATTATTAAAAATGCTTTCACAAACAAAGTCCAGAACTTTAGAATCTTTTTTGATAAATGAGTTTTCTTCTATCGGGACAAAAAGCGCAAAAGAAATATGCAAAATGGCTCATTTAGATCCAGATTTAAATCCTGCAAAAATTACAAAAGAACAAATAGAAAAACTTCTTAAAGCAATACAGACAGCCAAAGTTCAAAGACCACCGCTAGACTGTCTATCTCCTATAGGAGAGGAAGAGCTAAATAAGAGTTTGAAGAGAATTTATAAAGATGCAGAATTTATTACAACAGTTACAAGAAAACCAGAAGTATATAGAGGTTTCCCATTTATAATAGAAGCGGGCATAGTATATGATCCTAAAAATTTTACAGAATTTGAATTAATAAGATTAGCAAACAGGGTCCCTTTGTTATATCAGGCAGGAGCCTGTGCTATCACAGAAGCTATGAAAGAAATTGATTGGAAAAGGTACGGAATAGATTCTTCACAAGGAGTTCCTCAAGCTCCTATGAAGCTTTTAGTTCACGTATGTTCGGCATGGGTTCCATTCATTTCAGAAAGTAAGAATGCTGTAGCATCTTATCCTGAAATAATCAGGGAAATAAAACTTGGAATACAAAAAGTAGCTAGAAGACTTTCTGTTTATCTAAGCGGAAAGAGAAGAGAATATCAACAAAAGAAAAAGGTTGAAATGTTTTATAGATACGCCCCAGAAGTTATAGAATCATTAAGTAAACTTACTGACAAACCGATAGAGGAAGTGAAGGAAAAAGTTGGAGCGCTTATATCATCAAAAATATTAAAAGAATCAGAAGAAAAAGATCAAACTACTTAAATATTTTTATATGTATAAGATTTAAAGGTGTATATATGAGTGACAAAAAGAAGATTGTCATAGAGAATGTTGTCGCTTCTACAACAATTAATAAGCCTATACCTCTTGATAAGCTTTTAACTGTTCTCGAAGCAAGCGAGTATGAACCAGAACAATTTCCAGGTTTGGTTTATAGGTTAAATGAGCCAAGAGCAGCATCTCTTATATTTCGTTCAGGGAAAATAATATGTGTTGGAGCAAAGTCAATATCTGAAGTTAAAACTGCACTGATGGAAATAGTAAAAAAAATAAAAAAAATTGGGTTGAAAATAGATGAAAAAAATATAAAAATAAAGATAGAAAATATTGTAGTTACCGTAAATTTAGATAGAGAGTTAAACTTAGACGAGCTTGCATTTTCATTAGAGGCAAGCGAGTATGAACCAGAACAATTTCCAGGTTTGGTTTATAGACTTTTCGAACCAAAAGTTGCTTTTTTGTTATTTTCTTCAGGAAGAGTTGTATGTGCCGGAGCGAAATCAATAGGAGATGTTAAAAAGGCAGTAGAAATATTAGAAAAAAGACTTTCAAAGATTTGATAAGTTCAGCAACATTTATAAAATCTCTTGTAATATCTAATTATATGATAAATAAAATTTTGGCAATTTTTTTCATATTCTTTATAATTTCTTTAGCTTCAGCTCAAGAAAACAAAATAAATTGTACTAAAGAAAAATATTTTGTAGGAGAATATATTAATTGTATTGCTGATTGTGAAAATGGGGCTTGGTTTATTACAAATAAATTAGGAAAGCCTTTAGTCGATTCTTTAGTTATAGATATACCGCCAAAAAATTTAATTAGAGGACCAACAAAAGAGGAAGGAATAATTAGTATAAATTTAATATGTTATAAACCTTCAGGATATTATCAAAAGGATATATCAGTAGAAAAAGGTGTTGATATATCTTGTATTGAAGAATGTAAAACAGAAAATATTTGTACATGCGAAACAAAAAATTGCACAAAAGGTTTAGTTACATTAAAAAATTTAGAAGAAAACCCTTTAGAGGGTGATATATTCAAATTTGTTTATGGAGATACAATAATAAATTTTACGCCAAAAAGCGTCGGATCAGTTTCTGCGAGATTAGATTGTTTTGAACCTTATCAACTTATAAGAGAAACAAAAATAAAAATTATAAAATCGTGCACAGGTTCAATCTCATTAACATTAAAACCAAATTATACTTATGTTTCTAAGGTTGTTGAAGCGCATATTTCTGGCTTAAGGGATTGTGAAAACAAAACTATATCTATAAGGAGATATTCTTGTAGTGGAGCTGAGGTTTGTAATACAACACAAGATAATAGTTGTACATTTCACGCTCCTTCTGAAAAAGGAAGATATACTTATTATGCATGTATAGATAAAAATGGTGATGGTGATACAGATGATCCAGGAGAAAATGCATTAGCTTTATTAGATGTTGATGTCCAACCAGAAAATTTAAAAATAGCAAATTTGAGCTGTGATAGAGGAAAAGGTTTTTGCAGCTTGAATGTTTATGAAAACACTATAAATGATTCTGTTGTGTTGTTTATATTTTTAATAGAAGAGCCAAGTGGAGCCATATATTATCTTTCAAATCTAAACATGGAAAAATATTCAATAGGGGATAAAATATCTTTTCTTTCTTCTATTTTAGATTGTCCTGAAGGAAAGGAGTTAAAGATATTAGCTTTAGCATATCAACTAAGAGATCTTAAAAACAGATTGTTAAGGATTAAAACAAAGGGATTTATTTGTTAGAGAGTTTTATGCAAATTTAAAATATGTTTAAAAAGAAGAAGCGATCATAATTCAAACATTGTAATTCTTTTCATGAAGAATTTAAAAGCTGAAATTAATAAAAAATTATTAAAAGAAAACAAAGAGGAGTAGGAATGGCATTGCTTTCATTAGAATATATTTTTAAGATATTGATTTTATCTGTTGTAGCAGCAATAATAATATTGACTATAATAAATTTTTATGGGGATATTGAAGGTTTTATTAAAAGCTGGTTTAAAGGTGAAGAAAAAAAAGAATTTCCGAAAGAAGTAACGAAAGACTATTTTAATTCGGGAGAAGTAGCTACCTATATTCAAGATTGCTATTCGAAAATGTCTTCCTTACCAGAACAAAAACAAAAGGATATTGTATGTTATATATTGCTCGCTAGAAATGGTTTCTCTGTTAATATAAATGAGATTAAAGCAAGACTGCCTAGAGATATAAATGTTACATTTTCAGCAACATTTAATAAGAATTATGTTAAAATAGAGTTTGTTGATGTTGGTAATAGAATAATTGTTAAAGAGTAGGTCACAGAATATTCTTTAATTATAAATAATTTTATGTATTAGAATTTTGATATGTTTGGAAATAGGTATCGTATATTTTGTGGGAAGAAATTAAAAAGAGATTGGAATTTTTGTCCAAACTGTGGTTTTAATGTTAAAGAATCCTGTCTCAAAAAATAGAAGAAAGAATTCCAAACATTTTTTCTATATCGTTAAAGTTTTTTCCATTTTCAGAAAAAGCAAAAGTTCAAAGAAATTTTTATAAAAAATTAGAACCAAAAAATAAGAAAAAGTTTTTATCATGAAAAATTAGAAGAAAAAAGAATTTTCTCCAAAAAAGCCAATAAAAATATAGAAGAACCTAAAATAGAAATAAGAGAAGATGAGAAAAAAGAAATATATTAGTTTATTTACCAGGTATTGAAAACGAAAAAGATATTATAATAGAAAGATCTCCACAAAGCATAGAAATAAGAGCATTCGGAAAAGATAAGTTTTATTTTAAACTTATTCCAATTCCAAATTATTATAAAATAGAGAAAAGTTTTAATGATGGAATTCTAAAACTTGAAATAAACAAAACCTCTTTATAGATTTTTGATTTATATACTCAAGGCGCTTGACTTTTTTGAAATAATCTTTTTTCCAATCTCATATCTCACTTCGGCGGAAGGTAATGATATCCCACCTTTTACAATCAGTAAGGGCTTTATCCTATAGCTAACAACCACTTCTTCATTAGGTTTCATAGATCCAAACTTCCATTTTATTTCAGTATGTTTTTCTTGAACCTTATATATTGGCTTAGGCCCTTCTACATGTCTTAATTTAAATATGAAAGGTACATAATCTTTAACTTCAACCTTTCTTATCTCTCTTCCGGTATTATTTTTTATTTCAATCGCTATAGTTATTTCTGAATTCTCACCTCTTCTTACTAAAACCTTTTTTATTACTACTCCAGTTAATTTGTGTAAATAAAACAAAAATATTCCAACAAAAACAAACAGCAAAATAATTATATGTGAATAATTTGTTTCAAATTCAATCACAATATTTTCATTAGGAGATAGTTTATCTATGTTCCAATATATCTTATTTTTTTCAATTCTCGGTTTAGGTCCACTTATTTGTTTGTATGATAGAATATTTAAGAAAGGAATCTCCTCTACTATTGTTAAATTTTTCGCTTCAGCATTTCCAATATTTTCTACTTTTATCTCATAATAGTTGCCAAATAAGAGAGGTTTTCTAAAAATATATTTTTGAACTATAGGAGAGGCGGACACTTTAAAATCAAAATCTTTTCTATTTATTAATTTTCCATTAAAGTATAACTCAATACTTCCAATATAATTTCCTGGCTCTGCATTAATAGGTATATCTATTGTTTTTTCTATTATTTTCGTTTCACCCGAGGCCAAATCTATTATTTCAAAGAAATACCCAATCACTTGTTGGTAAGTAGATTTTATATCACATTTAACTAAAATATTTGAAATATGATTAGCTCCGGGATTGGACAAAGTTATTCTTATTTTAGCACTTCCGTTTGGAACCAATAAACCAGAAACATCAACACTATCAATCCTTGCATTAATACTTCTTAAAACAGTTATAAATATTGTAATTTCTTTTTTTTCGCCTGTATTTAAGGACTCTAGTTCTATATTAACTTTATATGTTCCTGGAATTGTATCATATCTCGGCTCTATTATAAATCTTATACTTTTTGTTTCACCAGCCTTTATTGAACCAAACTCTTCAATCACCATCCAGCTAGTTATCCCTTTTTGTCTTAATAAAATTCTGTCGTCTATCTCAGAAGTAACACTTATATTTATCACATATTTTGTTTCTGTGAATATTGTGACTTTTTCATCAGTTATAGTAAGGTTGAAGGTAAGGGCTTTTTGAAAGAAGAAAAGAATAAAAATAAACATAAAAAATTTCTTAAAGTTCTTCATAAATTATATTTATTTTTTACTTCTTTTAAATATTTTTTAAATATCACATTGTAAGCGGGGGTAGCCAAGTGGTCAACGGCGCAAGGTTGAGGTCTTTTTGTTTAAAAAGGCAAAAGCCTTGTTCCTTAGTGGATTCGTGAGTTCGAATCTCACCCCCCGCATTCTAAGAAGATTCGAATCTTTTGTAGGTTTAACTTGCCACGAAGAAAAAAAAGAAGATGAATCAAAAATTATTAAACTATTTCGCAAACTTATTTAATTCGCTTTGGACTATAGCCGGCACTACTATACCAACAAATAAAAACAATAAAAACCACAATATTGTGCTTTCTTTTTTAGTTATCTTTCCAAACCTTCTGTATATTTGTACAGCCAATAAATACCAGTATATATTATCTTAACCATGCTGCAGATGTCTCTGCAACCCATTTCATTCGATTCATTATCAGAATATATTTATTGAGGCTTCTTTTGTTGATGTAACATTTTTTCTATATTAGAGAATAAGGTTTGATTAAGAAAATTTTATAAATCATCTTTCAGGCCTTTTTACTAATTTAACGTATTTTTTTCCTCCTTCTCTTCTACACTTTACTGCTCCCCATTTGTCTAATTTATTGACCCACACATTTACATTGTTTACTTTTACCTTTAGCTTTTCTGCAAGCTCTTCTAAGGTAAACTCTTTATTCGGATATCTTCTAAGTATCTTTAATACATCTTCTTGTCCCAAATCACTCACCTCTAATAATTATATGTAATTATTTAAATAAAAACAAAATCTTATTCGATTAACTACCTAGTATTAATAACCTATTTCCTATTTTAATCTCCTTACAAAGGCCTTTTATCCTTACATTTCTTTCATATGATATATTAGCTTGCAATGAATTCATTTCAATATCTTCATTTTTTATTGTTATATTGATTTTTGGTATTTCTAAAGATCCAGAAACATTTTTCAAATTTAACTTATCAAGATAAACATCCTCTATTTCTATATTTGAAAATGATTTGTTATTAATGACTATCATGCTACTTGGCCTTGTTAAATTAAAAGATCCAGAAGATATTTTTGTGAAATTTCCCCTTATGCTTGAAATATCTTTGTCTATAATCAATTCTCCATAAAAGTTGAATATTTTTATATCACCATAAGGTATTCCTAATATAGAATCACTTATGTTAATTTCATAAGATTGAGTTGAATTTAAAAGAATAGTAGAATTTTTTAATTGAATTTTTAAATAGCTTATACTAAGCTCTGAAGAAAGATTTATCATATCCTTTTGTGTAATATTTAGAGAAGGTATTGAAATCTTGAAATCTTTTATTATTTGAGAACCAAATAGAGCAAGCCCTATCAGTAACAAAAGAAATAAAAATATTATAGCAGTGTGAATCTTTTTTGCCATATTTATTTATTTGCGGTTTTATTTTAAAAATTCATTAAATGAAAATTTTTTAGAAAGAAAGATATTGTCAATTTTTTTAGCTTAATTTTCCAAAATTTTGGTAAAACAGGAAATGAAAACATAAAAATCATTAAATTTAAATAGATATACAGGAAATGAAAACATAAAAATCATTAAATTTAAATAGATACATTCAATAGAATTCAATAGATGTGATTTTATGTTTGGAAGTGAAAGTTTATCAAGTTTGCTATGGTTTGTAGTTTTCATATTATTCGCAATATTTTATCCAAGAATAATGCTTGCACAAATGATTGTAAAGCTTGAAGAATCTGCAAGAAACTTAGAAGCAATGTCAGCAAAATCTAGAAGAATTATAATGAAAAAAATAGGAGTATTTTCTAAGGATTTGGAAGAGAGAATAAAATATTTTCAAGATTTCTTCTCCATAGAGCCTTCTTCGTTAGATCCTTTCGGCATAGTAAAGAAGATAGATGCTATTTATAGATACACTGAAAAAAGGTTTGATGATTTTGTGAATAGTATTGGAAACAACAAGTCAAAGGAAGAAAAACAGATGATAAACTTTGCATTAAGAGCATCAATAAGCATAAACATGATAGCGAAGATTGTAAGACATTATGTCGAAACAGTTAAAAAATATAGAAATTTACAGATAGCGTTAATCCTTCAAATGCAATTGCCAATGATCGAAAGATTAGCAAAAAGTGAACTAGAAGGCACAGAAGCTTTTGCTAATGGTTATCCTATTGGAGATTCGATAGGCCCCATGGTTGCAGCTTCTCTAATGGAAAAACAAAGATATATAACAGAAGATGTTGTATATGATGAAAAAGAAATGTTTGGAAGAAGGGTAATAATTCTTAAGGCAGATGGTCCAGCTCCTCATTTAGGTAGAATAGATGACGCGTTAAAGAAAATAATTGAAAAGAGAAAGATAGCAAAAGTCATAACTATAGATGCTGGAGCAAAGCTAGAAGGAGAAAAAACAGGAAGTATTGCTGAAGGAGTAGGATTTGCTATGGGAGGAGATTTTCAAAGGGAAATAATTGAAAATATATTACTTCCTAAAAAAATACCTTTAGATTCAATAATTGTTAAGGTTGGAATAGAAGAAGCAATAACACCAATGACTGAAGAAATAAGGAAAAGCGTTCCAAGGGTAATAGAAGCTATAAAAGATTCTATAAAAAGAACAAAAGGAAAAGGTGATATTATAATAATAGGGGTTGGTAATTCATGCGGAATAGGTAATACTAAAGATTCTTTAAAGAATGTAGAAGAAAAGATAAAAAAACTTTCTAAAAAACCTAAAGAAAAAAAGAATAGATTTTTAGGGATTTGGAATATAAAATAAACTAAATTTAAATACAAAAAATAAAAATATTTTTATGGCTTCGATTATTACTTCAGTTGAAGATTTTATTTGGTTTTTCTTTAAGATACCTTCTTATTTAAGAAGCGGAATAATGATAAAAGATATTGTTGATTTTATTCTTGTTCCTAGTGCTTTGCTATTAATTTTTTTAACACTTGCAGCAGAAGCATTTTTGCCAGAGAGCATGAGAAAAAAATGGAAAGCTCTTATTGCTTTGGTTTTTTATTTGGTTATTATTACCCAGGGATTTTATGTTCAATTTGCAATATTTGCAAAAAATTATATAATCTTATTTATAATTCTTGCTTTTGGACTTTTTGTAATCACAAGATTTGTTCCAATGAAGTATTGGAAAGCAGCTACTCAAGTAGCAGCAAAATATGGGGAAAAGAAGATGGATATAAAAAGGTTGGAAGATGAACTGAAAATGAAAGAAAGAGAAAGAGATAGGATACAAAGATTTTTAGAAGATGCGAGGGCAGCAGGAAGAACAAGGGATATTCAGATCTGGGAATTAATGCTTGCTGAGTTAGAAAGAGAGATTGATAGATTAAAGCTAAGAATAGAGGAGATTAAAAAATTCCCATAGAACATATTATTTTTTACTACTTATAAGTTTAAAAATATCTTCAGATACATATTTTTCACTACCGAAAAGTATTTAAAATATGTAAAACAATCTTATGATATGACAAACGGAAAATTTTTTATTGATATAAGTGAAATACTCGGGAATTTATACAAGAATTTAACAGGAAAAATAAGTGAAGAAGATTTTAAGGTGATGGTAAGTGTTTCTAGAAATCCAGAAAACATAGCAGCTTATATATATGGTGGAAAATATATTTTTAAAGGAAGTGAAGTTAAAACTTCTGGACTGCTTGATCTTAAAGCAGAAGAAGGTGCAAATCCGCTATTTGGAGATAATTCGATGTCATTATCCGATCCCTTAGTTGCATTTATTGGCCCTGTAGCAGGATATAATGCTGGTATTGCATACGAAAGACTTGGAGAATCCGATATCATGTCTGCTTCCGCAGAGCTTGGAGGCCATAGAGATATGATGATACCTATTTCAGGATATATTTGGGCAGTTGCACTTTCACTTCTTGGAGGTCAAACACAAACTAAAGAAGAAAGAAAAGAATAATATCCAAATTAAACTAAAACGAAAACATTTTTCAAAACAAAAATATCTGAGAGGGAACTTTCAAAAAATATTAAAACCAAAAATAAACTCTGAGATAGAACAATAAAAGTTAACAAATATTAAAAGAATAAGACTCAAAATAAAGTTCTCAAGCATTAGAATTAGCCAAAACAATTAATAAGGTGTTGCCAGACTTTCATCATCTTTATACATTTTTTCATTTATTTTCATTTCGCGTAATATTAAAGGTTTCGGCTCTTTTACTGCTTCAATTCTATATAAGCATGAGGAATACCAATTAAAATCTGTTTTTGTTTTTAGGAAATTGAATATAGGAAGTTTTTCTTGAAACCTGAAAAAATTATTTTGAGTATCAGGATAAATATTGAACTTCTTTTTTATATCAGTTATCACAAAGCCCATATCGTAAATCATTTTTTGTATTTTATACCATTTTTTTCTCGAGGCTTCTGCTTGTGTTATTCCAAAATAACCAGAAGATCCAATCCCTTTTAAAGAGGATACACATCTTGAAAAAAATAGTTCTAATCCATCTATGGTTTCTACAGGATCTGTAACAAAAACATCAAACCCCTTTCTTAATCTTTTCGGCAAAATTTTTTGGGCATCATATATCATAGCTTTTACATTCAATTTATATTTTTTTGCTATTCTGTTTATGAATTTAACAATCCTTTCATCTATCTCAGCAACAAAAATAAATTTAGGAAGTCTTGTTAAAGCACAAGCTATGCTAAGCAAATCATCATCACCCAAGATAAAAATTTTTCCATAGATATCTCCACACTCATAAATAAATTCAATCCTTTTTATTACACCTTTTGGGTCTATAAATCCCTGATCATATTTCTCTATAGCTTCTGGTCTTTTTTCACATATTTTTGAATAGGTTTTCAATATCTTTCTAAAAAAATCAGAAACAATAAATCCAGTTCCATTACAATAATTACATTTTGTTTCAATAAACTTCATATTTTTTGCAACCTTTTTTCCTTTACTTGTAAGCTCTAGAAAACCGTTTTCCATCTTAATAATTTTTTTATTTTGAAGATTTTGAATAATATTTAAAAATTCGTTTAGTGAAGAATCTTGATAGTAAATTACTTCATAGACACTCTTCTTTCCGTTGCTTAAAGCACTTATTATTTGTTTTTCTATTCTTTCTTTCATTTATCAACCTCTGTCTAAAATAACCTTTCTATGTTGCTTAGGTTTTAATCTCTTAATAAAAACATTAAAAGCTCTTTCAACCTTTTTTAAATCTCCGCATGTAAATATATCAAGATTAACTAATCCCAATTCTGGCCAAGTATGAATAGATATGTGACTTTCAGAAATTAATACAATCCCAGTCACTCCATGTGGCTTGAATTGCTTGTAAAAACTTTTTATCTTCTTTATTCCTGAAATAGCTATAACTTCTTCTACAATCTTTTCCAACTCTTGCTTTTTTGCTATCTTGCTCTCTTTTACTCCATAAAGATCTGCTATAATATGTCTTCCTACTATTTTTGAATTTGATAATAATCTCTTCTCCATTTTCATCACTTTCTTTCATAACATTCACCGCATGGATAGGAAAATAATATTATATTACTTTCTAATTCAATTTAAAATTTTTGGTAAGTTTTTCTATCTATGAGCAAATATTGCCCTTATTTTATCTCCAACTTCTTCTATTCTCACAAAACCAAACCTCTCAAATTGTATTATTTCCCCTTCTCTTAAATTTTTTAGATTTAGCTCTCCATATCCTTTTACAATTTTTTCTGGAGTAACAATTTCAGCATCAATCTTAAATTCATCAGGAACCCATTGAATTATTTGAACCCTTTTGTTTTCGCTTTCAATTAAAGAACATTCTTTTTCCAAAATTACATTTCCCAAATCCTTTAATCTTATTTCCTTTCCTTTAAATTTTTCAAAATCTTCGCCATCTATCCACAAAAATTCACCAACCTTTATTTCTTTGTATCCTCTTTCAATAGAAGGATGCAATCTAATTCTTTTAATCTCCGGTTTTATTCCTTTTACTTTTATTTTTACAGGATCTTTCACAAAGAAATATCTATTTGCAATAGGGTCAATAAATTTTTTGTTATATGCTTCTAAATTCTCTTTTGCTATCTTCGCATCACTTGATTTTAACCCTATATCTAAAATCAATTTTCTTATAGCTTCTGGAGAAAATCCTCTTCTTCTTAGTGCGCGCAGTGTTCCAAGCCTTATATCGTCCCACTCAGAGAATTCTTTATTTTTTATTCCCGCTCTTATTTTACTTTTACTTAAAACAACATCACTTATAAAAAGTCTTCCTAAAAGAAAAACCTTAGGATATTTCCATCCTAAATGATTATAAATATATTCTTGTTTTACAGCGTTTGTTGCATGTTCTTGGCCTCTCAATATATGGGTTATTTCAAGAATATGATCATCAACAGCAGAAGCAAAATTGTACAATGGCCATATCTTTGCTTTTGTTATTGGATGATTCGGAGAATCAACAATTCTTAAAGCAGGAAAATCTCTTACAGCAAAATTTTTATGGTTCAAATCAGTTTTTATTCTTAAAACAGCTTCCCCTTCCTTATAAGTTTCTTTCATCTTTTTCCATCTCTCCATATTTTCTTTTACAGAAAGATTTCTACATTCACAAGCTTCACCTCTATTTCTTAATTCCTTCCATTTTTCTGGTTTACAAGTACAAACATAAGCTCCTTCTAATTTAATCAATTCCTCAGCGACATCATAGTATATTTCAAGCCTTTTTGATTGATAATATATTTCATCTATCTTTATTCCAAGCCATTTCAAATCTTCAATAATCCAATCATAAAATCTTTTTTCAGGAACTTTGATTTTTGGGTCTGTATCATCAAATCTTAAGATAAATTTTCCATTATAGCGCTTAGCATACTCATCACAAAGTATGGCTGGCCTTGCATTTCCTAAGGTTAGTGCACCATCAGGATTTGGTGCAAATCTAACTCTTACTATTTCACCAATTTTAGCAATATCTTTTAATCCTTTTCTTTCTTCTTTTCTTTCTTCAACAATTTCAAATTTTTCAAATCTTATTCTTTGCTCTTCAAGAGAAAGAGAATTTATTTCATTTACAATATTTTCTATAATTTCTTTTAGTTTTTCCCTTTCTTTCAACAACTCTTTATGCTCTGCAATTATTTTATTTAAGATCGGTTCCGTTCTTGCTTTTCCATTATGAGTTATTGCATTTTTTAATGTATAAAATTCTATTTTTTCTTTTATTTCTTCGTTTATCATACTTTATCTTTCATCAAAAAATTATAAAAGTAAAAACAATGAATAACAAAACTATTTAAATATTGTTTGGTAATAAACTAATAAGGTGCTTTTCATGGCAGGAGAATTAGGGATATTTGAAACATTGGTGAGAAATCTTAACGCAATGGGATTTTATGGGTTTATTTTGCCATGGCTTCTAGTGTTTGCATTGGTTTATGGGCTTTTAAGCGCAGTTTCAGAAAAAACAAAAATGGACAAAAGGGTTAATGGATTAATAGCATTAGCAATCGCATTTTTTATAACAGCATATTCTAACATAGGAACATATTTTATAGGACTTTTTGGAGGAGCATCAATGATTATTGCAGCAGGTTTGGTCATTGTTCTATTTCTAGCAATGTTTGGTATTTCGCCGGATGCTACAAAGATTGAGTGGATCTTAGGAGTAATAATTTTAGGAGTAATACTTTTGTTTGTTGTAGGTGGTTCAGCAATATCTGGACTAAGGCTTAGCGATGATGTAATAGCACTTCTATTCATGGTATTCATAATAATCGCAGCAATAGCTTTTGTGACAAAAGGAGGAGAAAAGAAATAATAATTAAAGAAATTCCATCATTAAGGTTAAATTAAGATTAAATTTATTTTTATTTCTTTATTCAAATTAATTTTATGGTTTCTTTAACATTTTATGGAGGAGTAAATGAGATAGGAGGAAATAAAATTTTGGTTAGTGATAAAGATACAAAAATATTCTTGGATTTTGGATTAAGCTTTTCAAAAAGGTCAATGTTTTTTGAAGAATTTTTAACACCAAGAACAGCAAATGGAATAGGAGATTTTATTGAAATGAATTTATTGCCAGATATAAAAGGAATTTACAGAGAAGATCTTTTGAAACATTTTGGAAGAGAACCTGAAAATAAGGAAATACAAGCAGTTTTTCTATCTCATGCTCATGCGGATCATGCAAACTATGTTAGCTTTTTGCATAAAGATATTCCAATATATTGCAGCAATATTTCTAAGCTTGTTTTAGAAGCTATTGAAGAACAATCGCAAAGGGATATTGAGAATGAGATATTAAATTTTAAAGAAAGGCCTTTATTTAGAAAGGATTATAAAAAACCTCCTATAGAAAGAAAATTTATAACATTTAATAGCGGAGATAAAATAAAGGTAGATGGATTAGAGATAATTCCAATTCATGTAGATCATTCTTTGCCAGGGGCTTGTGGATTCATTATATACACTTCAGAAGGTGCTATAGTTTATACAGGAGATTTCAGAATGCATGGAACAAATTTTAATTATACAAAAGAATTCATTGAAAAAGCAAAAGAGGAAAAGCCGATAGCATTAATAATAGAGGGAACGAGAATAAAAGAGGAAAGAAAAAATCTTTTGAATGAAAAAGAGGTTTATGAAAATGCTTTAAATGTTTCAAAAAAATGTAAAAATCTTCTTATAGTAGATTTCAATTTTAAAGATGTTGATAGGTTTAAAACATTCTTCAAAATTGCAAAAGAAATTGGAAGAAAATTAGTTATATCATTTAGGCATGTTTGTTTTCTTGAAAAATACAAAGAAGAAAAATCTTTAGAGATTCCAAATATAAAAGAAAACATAATGATTCTTAAGCCGAAGCTCGGAACAGGAACTTATAGCGAAGAGGATTATTTGAATTATGGTTTTATTAAAAAGAGATTAAATTATGAAAATATAATAACCGCAGAAGAGATAAGAGAAAATCAGGAAAAATACATGGTTGTTTTAAACTTCTATTACTTTACAACTCTAATAGATTTAAAGCCAAAAAAAGGAAGCATTTACATTCATTCACTTTCAGAAGCTTTTAATGAGGAGATGGAGATAAGTGAAAAGAGAATGGATAACTGGCTAAAACATTTCGGTCTTAAGAAATATCAGATACATTGCTCTGGCCATGCTGAGTGGAATGATATATTATATACAATAAATGAAATATCTTCGAAGATTGTGTTTCCAATTCACACTGAGCATCAAGACTATTTTGAAAAAATAAAGATAAAATCTAAAATATGCAAAATAAAAGAAGGCTTAGAATATAAATTATAAAAATAATAAGAAGAAAACCCAAAACCAAAAATTTTTCTATCCTTTACTAACAAGCACAAGACCTCCTGAAATAATTGATATTATTCCTGTTAAAAATCGCAATATTGCATAAATCCATAGAAAATTTATGATTGTTGTGATGCCAGATAAACTACCACCCACCATTCCACCTAAACCAGCTGCTGCACTTAAGGCACTACTTGCTATCATCAATCCATAAATCAGTATCGCTGCTTCTAAAACAAGCACAATCCCTATCAGAAGAAGGCTGACCCCAACAAGCTTTTCTAAATTTGCCATAAAATTATTATTTACCGCATATATAAAAAGTCTCAGAAAGCCTCGGGAGGGATTTGAACCCTCAACCTTCTGATATCTTTCTTTCATCTGCTTTTTTCAAAGCATTCAAAATATCAGATACAAGTTTCGTCCTATTGACAGACGCTCTGCCGTTGAGCTACCGAGGCATTTTTATATAAAACAAAATATGTGAAAAAATTAAAATGTTATATTTCATATTTTATAAGAATTTCCTTTTCGCATATTTCTTGTGCATTCAGAACCTTTTCTGTAATACCTTTATAAGCTGTTTCAATAAGTGTGTTTAAGGTAGAATTTTGATAATTTTCTGATTTGGCTTTCATACAAGCACAAGATATTACATCAACAATAGCATTATAATGAGAGACTTCATTATCCAAATTCCAACATGCTTTGCAAGAGTCAATTTCATAACATCTTTTACCAAAGAAATAACCAATAATGAATAAGAAAATAATTATTAAAACAAAAGCTAATAAGCTTTTTATAAAAAAATTCATAATTTCACCTTTTGCTTTGTTGTTTCTTTCTTCTTGGCCCAGCGGTAGATCTGCTTGGTTTATGAGGTTCTGTTCTTCTAGGATCGCTTACTAATAGTCTTCTATTATATTCCATAAAAATATTTCTCAATTTTCTATCAAACTTTGTTAATGCTCTGCATATAGCAACTCTTATTGCATCTACTTGACCAAATACTCCTCCACCCTTTACATTAACATCTATGTCAACATTTTTTATAACATCTCCTGCTAATATTAAAGGCTCTTCTATCCTCATTTTTGCATATTCAGGTTCAAATAACTCTAAAGGTTTATCATTTATTCTAATTTTTCCAGTCCCGGGCTTTAATGTAGCTCTTGCAACAGCTCTTTTTCTTTTTCCAACACAATGTATAATTTCTTTCTTCGCCATTTCAATCCTTCCATCCACCAATTCTTTTTGATAATTCTAATAAAGTAATGTATTTGCATCTTTTTTCTTCTTTCATTGTTTTTGCTTCTTTTCCTTTTAAATCTTCTGGTACGCCAATATAAACCTTAAGTCTTTTTAAGGCATTTCTTCCTTTTGCTGTTTTATAAGGAAGCATACCTCTTATAACTCTTCTTAAAATTCTATGCGGCTGTCTAGGATAAAAAGGTCCGTGATGAGGAGAACCTCTATTTATTTTTTCAAGATATTTTTCTACAATAATTTTAGGATCTCCTGTTATGATTGCCTTTTCTGCATTTATTATTTCTATATTTTCACCTTCTAAAAGCTTTTTTGCTACAAAAGAGGCCAATCTTCCAACAACAGCGCCATCAGCATCTATTATCATTTTTTTCACCTTATTATCTTGATACCTTTTGGAATGCTTTTCAGCTCTTTTAGCTTTCTTACATTTCCGCCTGCTTTAATTATTTTTTCCTTAGCAGATTTTGAAAAACCTAATGCATAAACATTAATTCTTTTGGTTATTTCTCCATCACCTAAAACCTTCCCATAAACAATTACATTGTCGCCATCATTACACAACTTTTCCAATTTATAAACATTAACCTCAGTCTTTTTCTTTTGCTTTATCTTTTTCAAAAATTTTTTGACATCCTTTTCCATATCCATAAATTTTGAAGGAAAAAAATTAAAAAACGAAACTTTAAAATTTAAGGCTGTTAGTTTTCAGAAATTTTATATTGAGAAATATTATAAAACTCTAAAAATGCAGGGGGTGGGATTCGAACCCACGAAGGCACTAAGCCACAGGATTTCTCATCTTTACATCAAAACTTAAGTTATAATAACTTAAGTCCTGCGCCTTTGACCGCTTGGCTACCCCTGCACTTTAGTTCTAGCAGCTTTACCCCTTGTTTTTTCTTATTAATTTTCAATGCTTTAGCTATTTCAACCTTCTCTTCTTCTGAAGTTATTTTTATAGGCTTTACTTTAGAGCAGGTTTCACTTATTGTCATAGTTAATCAAATAATTTAATATTTTTTAATAAATCTTCTAGAAGCTTAATTTGCTGCGATAATCCTTAAACCTTAAATATAAAAAGTAATAATATTTTAATTGAAGAAAAATGAGAAAAACATCTTTTAGAGAAATGGCTGCAGCATCACCAAAAACAACAGAAAAGCTTGGATTTGTAGCAAAAGTAAAAGGTTTTCTTATTTCCCCAACAACAACCTTTAGGAAAGTTAAAGATGAAACCTTAGGTTCTCCTCTCAAATACTATATCATATGGTCATTAATATTTGGTATCGTACTTACTATAGCAACGATGGCATTGGGTGTTTTTATATTTGGAGCAATAGGTGCGCTTTTCGGAGCACCAGGCCTTGGCATGCTAGGCGCAGGTTTTGGTGCAACAATAGGAGTACTACTAATTGTATTGAGTGTTATCAGCCACTTGATAGCACTTTTTGTATTTGGAGCATGGCAGCATTTGTGGGTATATATATTTGGTGGAAGAAAGGGATATACTCAAACTATAAAAGCAATGGCATATAGCTTTACACCAACTTTTCTATTAGGCTGGATACCTTTTGTAAGCATAATTGCATACATATGGGCACTTATTCTGTGTATTATTGGAATAAGAGAATTGCATAAAATATCTACAGAAAGGGCTGTTGGTTCAGTAATAGTATCGAGTATAATATCACTAATCATTTTATTACTTATTATAATATCACTAATCATTTTATTCCCCTAGTGGTGTAGGCTTTTTTTATTAGTTAAAGCTTTGATTTTTTTATTTTTCTTGATAAATGTTTTGAAAAAAACTAACATAGTTACATTTACCCATATTGAAAAGTATGAATGAGAATGTGTATTTTTTTTAACCATTGGAATTACAAGTTTTAGTGGATTTTTAGCTGTTTTCTTGCTTACTAAAAAAGAATTAAAAATATTAACAGAGTTTTCTATTTATAGGAAAAAACTTTCTGAAAATATATAAAATTCAAAAGACAAGTCAAGAGTTTTATTTAGATATCAAAATTTTTTATTTTATCCTCAAGAACATTTAGCGCAATTTCCAATATCTCTCTCGCACTAAGCCCAGAAACAGATTCTATTTCAAATAGAAATTCTCCTTTCTTTTTTTCTTTTAAACTAACAAAAGCAGCTTGCCACTTTGCATGCTCTTTTCCTAAGCCAAGCCTTGCAATAGCTTTAAACTTTAGTTCCTGACCTTTTAGCAATTCTACAATTGGAATTTCATTATATAGTGGTATTACTTCCTCATCATTTGATTTCAAATCTTTGGATAATACAGTGTAATCAGAATCTTTTGTTAAATCATTAGAATCAAATTCAAAAATAACTTCACATCTAGAGCATCCCTTTCCTTTACATTTACATTCTGACTTTAGATTGTACATTTGAGGATTAAATCGCAAAGGAATTAAACCCAATCTATGAGCTATAACTTCATCAAACATCCCAGAAGAATTTTTGTAAAATTCAACATCATCAATCGCCATTGTAGGTATTTCGCTAATCATAATTCTTCTTAATGCATGAGCTATTGCGCTATTTCCTTCTGATAATAAAAATTTCATTTTTCTTTCATCTTCTTTTAATATTTCTATTTTCATAGTTACACCCTTCTACCTCTTCTACCATGCTTTTTTCTGCAATGATCAGTTGGGATTGGAGTGACATCTTCAATTCTACCAATTTTCAATCCTGCCCTTGCAAGCGTTCTTATTGCTGGTTGTGCCCCTTCTCCTGGCAATAAGCTTTTATTTCCTCCCTGACCTCTAACTCTCACATGCACACCAGTTATTCCTGCTGCTAATGCAAGTTCTGCAGCCTTTCTAGCTGCTCTCATCGCAGGATATGCCTTTCCTTTTAGCCTATCTTTGTCAGTAAACTGACCTCCGCTAAACCTAGCTATTGTTTCACTACCAGTTATATCTGTTATATGAACTATAGTATTGTTTATAGAAGAATAAATATTTGCTATACCCCATCTTATTTTCTTAGGCATTCTTATCTACCTCATTTTTCAAATCAACTATAATTTTATCTTCATATTCTTTTGGTACAATAAAACTCGGAAAAGGTACTCTTCTTCCATTTATTTTTACTTTTCCGTGGGCAATTAATTGTCTTGCATGCTTTATAGTTTTGCTCAAGCCCTTTCTAAAAACAATAGTCTGTAATCTTCTTTCTAAGAGATCTCTAACAGTAATTTTTAAAACATCATCCAAATTATTTACATTCAGTCCTATCTTTCTTAATTTTTCAATTAATATATTTTCCTCCTTTAAATCTTTTTTTGCCAATAAAGTCATAGCTCTTCTCCTTATTTTCTTAAGTTCTGTTTCAGCTCTCCACAGCTCTTGTTTTTTCTTTAATCCGTATTCCTTTATTAATTTTCTTTCTTCTTCTAGAGTATCAAATGGTCTCATTGGTCTTTTATACTTCTTTTTCAATTTTTTCGGATGGCCCATATTAATCACTTCTTCTCAGCTTTTTTTCCAGGAGTTGCTTTTTTCTTGCTTACTCCAATAGTTTTACCTTTTCTAAAACTTTTACCTCCTGTTCTTTGTCCTCTTACAGGCAATCCCATTTCATGTCTTATCCCGCGATAACATCTTATCTTTTTAAGAAATTCTATATCACTTTTAACTTTTAATTCTAATTCTCCACCAACTGCATGAGTATCTAATCCCGTTACAGGGTCTTTTCTTCTATTTAATAACCACTTCGGTAACTCAGGATTTTTTATGAATTTTTCTATTTTATTTATATCTTCTTCTGTAAGATCACCTAATCTAGTTTTTCTGTCTATTCCTAGCTTTTGACATATAGCATTCGCGAACATGAAGCTTATTCCTTTTATCCTTCTCAAACCATTAATAACGCTAAGTGAAGAATCCAAATCCGTAGCAGCTATTCTAATAATTTTCTTTTCCTTGCTCTTTTCATCAACCATAACTTAATAGACCTCAGTTATGCTTTAAAAATTTTACTCTAAAGCTTTAATTTTCAATCTTCTACAATAGCTCCTACTGGGCAAGCCGCAATAGCTTCTTTTATGCATTTTGCTTTTTTATTTTTTACATTAGATTTTCCTCCCTTTAGTTCAAAACCTTCTGGACAAACAGCTGCACATGCTCCACATCCTATACATTTTTCTTTTAGCACTCTTACCATATCAATCCAAAAATATTATTTTTTACAAAATATTTAAGTAAAATAAAGTAAAAAAAAATAAATAAAGTATTTAAATATTTTTGCAAAATATAGTTTTATTAGTTGGGTGAAAAAATGACTACAGTAGAAGAATTTTCTAGTTTGGTTGGAAAAGATGTATTTACAGATAAAGGTTCTTATTGTGGAAAGATAAGTGATTTAGAACTAGACCTAGAGAGATTTAAAGTAAGAGCAATTATCGTTGATGTAGTCAAAGGCTCATTTCTTTCTGACGTGGTAGGGTCTAAGAAGGGAGTTGTAATTCCTTTTCAGCTTGTTCAGTCTGTGGGTGAGATAGTCATAATAAAATCTATTTCTCCAAGCTTGTTTGAAACAGAAAAAGAAACTATAGAAAGCGAATAAGTAAAAATATTTTTTAAATAATAATACAAAATATCTATTAATGGAAAAAGAAACTATAAGAACAATAATGTGGTTATTTGTAGCAATAATGATAATATCAGTCTTATTAGCAATTTTATATCTTTATGCAGGAAAGATTTTTGAAGTTGTGATATGATAAAATGAAAGGTATTGAATGGTGGAGCCTTTTTGCAGTTATTATGGTTATTTTGATTACGATTGTTTTATTTGTTTTACTTAATAAGTTTGAATTGATTTTCACACCTAGGTAATTGAAATGCAAGGAATTTCAGGATTAAGTTTGCTTCTTGCAATAATTTTGGGAATAGTTTTTCTTCTCGTTATTTTATCTGTTTTAGGTCAATTAAGTAATAATGTTTGTAAGATATGTAGATGGATATGTCAACCAATAGCAAATTTTATAAATAAATTAATTCCTATATTTGACCCAATAAATTGTAATTCATGTGGTGCATGCTAAAATGAAAGCTCAGCTTGGTCATGAGCAGACTTTTAATATAATAGTAAAATTAATAATCCCTTTACTTATTGTGTTCGGTGGCATTTTTTCTCTTATATGGATTGCTTATGGTGGTTTTAAGCAACTTAAAGAAGAAGCAATGAAGACAAGGATTGAAAAAGATGTAGAAGAGTTTACTAAATTTTTAGATGATTTTTGTTTGAAGGATGGAGATTATTGGATATGTGATACATTTCAGGCATCTGTTTTAATAGGAAAGATAATAGCGTCGATATGGAATAATTGCTTGGCATGTGATTGTTGTAATAAAGGTTTACCTTCGCCTATAAATCCTCAACTTACAAAATTCTTTTATTATAATCCAGTAAAGTTAGATTTTACTGATTGTAGCAAATATGGATTAATAGAGTCATGCTATTCTGATTCTATTTTAAATGAATGGACTGTTACCGCATGGGGCATTAAGATGAATAGCGATAGCTTATGCGGAAAAAAGGATTTTGGAAATGAAAATTGTGGAAAAATATGTAGCAAAAAAGATTTTGGAAAACAAGAGTTAGATTATAGTTGTGAGGATATTGAAGAAATGAGCTGTAGCCAATTTTGTGGCGGAGGCGAAAAAATCGAATGGAAAGCAGGAATAATTACAGCAAGAGAATCACTTGAAGATTTAGAATTTGATTGGAAAGATGGTAAAATCCAAGTAAAAAGAAAATTGTGGAATAAACCAACATGCGATTATTTCGAGACAGGAAAATGTAAAATTGAGATATGTCCAATAGGATTCGATGAAACAGATAAAAGCAATGTCTTGTATGGATATTATGAAGTTTCTAGAGATTCTCGATCTGTTTGGATTTGTGATAATCCAAAAGATTGTGAAAAAAATATGAAATTTGAATATTCATTCAAGACATCAAAATCTTCAAATGAGCTAAAAGAGGATGAAGTAATTATTTCAATAAGAGCAATAGAAAAGAACGCTAGAAATGATTTAGATGTTGGTTATGTATTAAGAATAAAAAATGAAAAAGAATGTAAATTAAGTTTGTGTGAATGGTTAATTGAGCCATATTATGCTTGTAATAAAAGAGATTTGAATTGTGAAACAGAAATAACTCAAAGAATGAAATTGCATGAAAGAAGAATAAGCTTACCAATTACATACTCAGCAAAAATTAAACTTGCATATTGTGGAAATAATGAATGTAGATGTGAAGATTTATCTACATGCCCAGAAGATTGTAAATGAGGATGATCAAAAAATGAAAGGTTTATCTACAACACTTTTGGCGTCAATAGTTATATTTATTGGAGTTTTAGCAATTTCTTTAATTCTATTTAATCCAGGAGGAATTGTAAGCCATTTTATGGAATTATTAAATAAAATGTCTGGAGAAGGAGTAAGTTTTCCAACTATAAAAGAAGGAAATAAGGCGCTTCATGTACATTTAGAAATAGATGATAGTAATTCGGATATAAGAAAAAGAGGTATATATATCTATGAATTTCATCTATTTAACGAATTTTATAATCATATAGTCAAAAAAGGAAATACTAAAACTACATTATACCTATCAGGATGGAAAAAGGATAAATGCACAGTATTCATTTCTGATAATACTGGATTAGCATATCAAGGAGGATTTTTTGGTGAAATGTATAAAAAAGGAAACAGGATTTATTATGTCGAACCAGGAACAATAATACAAGATGGAATAAAAAATTTAAAAGAGGTTTTGAGCAAATATGAAGGTAAGTGCGAATGCATAACAAAGGATGAACAAAAAGGAGAATATACGGTAAAATTTTCTGCTGGATGTAAGAACACTATAGTTTGCAATGATGTAATTCCAACATTAGAAGCGCAGTTTGAATCAAAGTCATTTGACAATTGCGATAAATATTCTGATTGCAAAGAATGTTGTCCAAGAAAAAATTGTTGTGAACTATTGAAAAAAAATGAATTAGGAACTTATGAATACAAAATAAAATATGGAATAATTTGTGGTTTTAATGAAAGTGGCAAAGAAGCATATTGGTTTGCTTGCACAAGTGAAAATGATGGAATAAAAATAAATGCAGGAGAGAAAAAATATGTCTGCGTTTATAAAAATAATGTTGGGTTATGGATAGAAGAATCTGCAGATTTGCTTCAAACAGAAAAAAATAAAAATGAAAGAGTGATTTGCAGAGTATATGCAACAAGGCTTGGCATGGTAGGAGGACAAACTGCTTACGGTCATATTATAAAACCAAATGATAGATTTGCATCACTTCCATATAACTTTAAGCAAGAGAGACAAAACTATTTACAAAATCCTGTCAAAATAAATATTACATATAAAGGAAAAAGTGTTGTTGTTCCGGTACTTGAGATTGGACCATGGAACGAACTTGATAATTATTGGGAAACAAAAGAAAAAAGAAATAAATGGGGAGTAGACGATGAATCACTAAAAAACTTTCCAAACCAATGCATACCAATGGCTCAAGCAGCTTATTCAGAAGGATGGCATTATGGATATACTGTCTCAAGGTCAGCTTATGATAAAGAAACAAATTCATGGATAAGAATACCTTATGATCCAACAACAGGAAATCCAGGAACTCAAAGACAAGTTACAAATCCTGCAGGCATAGATCTAGCAGATGGAACATGGAATGATCTTGGAATGAAAGATAATGATTGGGTTGAGTGGTATTTTGTAGAGTGATAGAATGGCAGATTTATATACAATGCTTGGTTTTAGTGTTGGAATGATAACATTGATTTTAGGTGTTATAATAGCCACAAAAGTTATCTCAGGAGAATTTAATATTTTTGAAGAATTTTTTGGGGTTAAGAAAAAAGAAATAGGAAATTACTCAAATTTTTGTGAAAAGGATAATGATTGCATAATAGATGGGAAAAAGATTGGTGTTTGTGTTGCAAGCGAATGTACATGCTTTTTAGATTCGCACTGCGAGGGAAAATGTGATATGAGTGTAGGAAGATGCATAAGTGATTAAAATGGATATAAAATTGTTATATAGAGCAATAATCTTTGTTGTTATATTAGCAATTTTCATTCTTTTAATATCAATAATAATGCAAAGAACAAATGGATTTGAGATAATCTCAATATTTAAAAAATAATCATACATCAAGTATTACTTGAGCTTCCCAAAAATCTTTCTTTTCAATCTTCATGTTATGATAAGTCGCTGCTTTTACATTTGTTTTTATCTCATGCTTTTTTTCATCAATCGTTTCACCTTCACAAATAGCATTTAGAATGAAATTTTTTTCATCAATCCTTTTAATATCAACCTTAAAATCAGAAAAAATAATATATTCAGAATCAGATAAAAACAAAAGCTCATTTAGCCAATTAAACATTAATGATATTAAATCCTTTGCCTCACATTTAACCTCTTTTTTTATCTTTTTTTCTACTTTTGAAACATTCCCTATTATACTAAATAGAGCAAAAGCAGAGTTTTCAAACAGCTCATTTATATCTTTTCCATAAGCTTTGAATGCTATATCTGCAGTTGTTATATCTATAATCTCAAATTTTTTCATAAATTCTAATTATTTTTTTTATATAAATTTTTTATGAGCAGTGTTTATTTTAAAAAAATATATTCCTCTTGGAAAAATATTCAAGAAAAGAAATATGAAGTAGTTTTAGAGTTGTTAAATAAAAATAGAATAAACCTTAGCAAAAAATTGATTTTAGATTTGGGATGCGGACCATTCTTTTTTGAGGAATTCCTAGAAAAAAATAAAATAGAAACAAAAAATTTTATACTTCTAGATAAGGATAAAGAATTAGATAGAAAAAGAAATTTTGTTATTGCAGATTTTAATAATCTACCATTCAAATCAGAAATATTTCACATCGTTTTTTGTATAGATAGCTTTCATTTTTTAAATAATTTCAACGAGCTAAAAAGAGTAGTAAAGAAAGGCGGAATACTTTTAATAAGCCAATTTCTAAGAATGAACGAAGACGAATTATTAAAAAAATTAAAAGAATTCGATGATTTTAAAGTTTTAGACGAATTTTTATTTAATTGGAAAGAAAGAGAAATTATAATTTTGTTGAGGAAGTGTTAAATGAAAAAGAAATATAAAAAGGAAAAGGATTTTTCGAAATGGTATAATAGTGTAGTTATAAATTCTGGCCTTGCAGATTTTTCTTTTATTAAAGGATTTATGTTCATAAAACCATATGGATATGAGATATGGGAAAATATTCAAAAAATTTTAGATAAAAAGCTTAAAGAAAGCGGACATAAAAATGCTTACGCTCCAGCATTAATTCCAGAACATTTAATAAAAAAAGAGAAAGAGCATATAGAAGGATTCGCTCCAGAATGCTTTTGGGTTTTGAAGTCAGGAGAAAATGAATTAAAAGAGTCTCTTGCATTGAGACCAACATCAGAAACAATAATATATTCTTCATATGCAAAATGGATAAGAAGTTGGAGAGATCTACCTTTGCTTCTTAATTTCTGGAATTCTGTTTTTAGAGCAGAAATAAAAATGACAAAATTATTTTTAAGAACATGCGAATTTTTATGGCAAGAAGGTCATACTGCCCATGCAAGTGAAGAAGATGCAAAAAGAGAAATAGAATTAATTCTTTCAATTTACAAAGAGCTTATTGAAGAATATCTAGCAATTCCTGTTTTTATAGGAAAGAAAAGTGAAAAAGAAAAATTCCCAGGAGCTAAAGAAACATATACCTTAGAAGCATTAATGCCTGATAAAAAAGCTTTACAAATGGGAACTGTTCATAATCTTGGCCAAAACTTTTCAAAAGTTTTTGGAATAAAATTTTTAGATAAAGATGAAAATAAAAAATATGTTTGGCAAACATGCTGGGGAGTAAGCACAAGACTTATTGGAGCCTTGGTTATGGTTCATGGTGATGATAAAGGATTGGTTTTACCTCCAAAAATTTCTCCTATACAAATAGTAATTATTCCAATATTATTCAAAGACAAAGAAGATATAGTTTTAGAAAAGTGTAAAGAAGTTAAATCTATATTAGAAAAGGAATTTAAAGTAGTCTTGGATGAAAGAAAAGAATATACTCCTGGATGGAAGTTTAATGAGTGGGAATTAAAAGGAGTTCCTCTAAGAATAGAGATCGGTCCAGAAGATATTAAAAATAAAAAAATAGTTTTCTGTAGAAGAGATAACGGAGAAAAAATAGTAGTAGAAGAAGAAAATGTTTTGATAAAGGCAAGAGACGTATTATCAGCAATACAAGAAAACATGTTTAAAAAGGCAAAAGAGTTTTTGGAAAAGAATGTTATATCAGTTAATAGTTTGGACGAATTTAAGAAAAATTTAGGAAAAGGATTTTTAAGGGCTTGTTGGTGCTTATCTGAAGAGTGTGAAGAAAAAATAAAAGAGGAGACAGAAGCAACAATAAGATTTATACCAATTGAAAATGAGAAAATTTTTTCTAAGTGTGTCTATTGCGGGAAATATGCCAAAACAGTTGCATATTTTGCAAAGTCATATTAAGCTATTCTTTCAAGTCATTTTCTTCAAAAACTTTAACGCTATTTGTTTTCAAATCCTCTTCTCTTTTCAAACCTACAACATATTTTATTTTTTTCAATATTGCCATATCTACTATCTTCTGTGTTATAACACTATCAATAACAATAGCTTCTATTTTTCCAAACTCATTTATAACGTGCTCTAAATCAGAGAGAGGAGCTTTTGCTATAATTTTCATATTTTCGTCTAGAAGAAAAACAGCTTTTGTGCCAAGAATGTCTTCAAGCATTTTTGCAAACGTCTTCTTTATATCTATAGGTTCTTTTTCTTCGCTTATGAATTTAACAACAGGAGGTTGAGGTTTACCTATTGCTAACTCTTTCTTTACTTGATCAGCAGGCAGTCTTTCTCGTAAGCATTTAAATATTTCTTTTTTTGTAAGTTCTTCAACTTCTTTGCCTTCTGGTGCTCTTGCAACATAATCTATCTCTGCTATACTGAGAAGTCTTTTCAATATTAAATCAGCTCCTCTATCACCATCTAAGAATACTGTAACAGTTTTCTCTTTAGAAAGCTCTATTATTGGTTGAGGTATTACAGAACCTTCTATTGCTATAACATTTTTTATTCCATTTTTAAGAAGATTTATTACATCTGCTCTACCTTCAACCATTATTATTTCATCGTAGCTTTCTATATTTGGTCCGGCAGATAAGCCATGATAATTTGTTATTTCTTGAGTTCTTACAGCTTCTTTTATTTTTTCAGATAAGTTTTCATACTCTTCTATATTAGATTCTAACATATACTTCAAAATTTCTTTAGCCCTCTCTATTACATACCTTCTTTTTTGCGTTCTTATATCTTCCACAACCTTTATTTCAATATTTGCGTCACAAGGTCCTATCTTTTCTATTGTTTCTAGACTTGATGCTATAAGAGCTGTTTCGCTCATATCCAAACTTGATGGTATAATAATTTCGCCATAAGTTTTTCCATCTTTTATTTTAAGCTTAACCTCTATTCTTCCTATTCTTCCCGTTCTTTGCAATTCTCTTAGATCTAAATCCCATCCTAATAATCCCTCTGTCTGTCCAAATATAGCTCCTATAACGTCAGGTTTTTCTACTACTCCACTAGCCTCCAATTTTGCTCTGATAACATATTTTGCAAAGCTTTGGGCCAGCTTAGTCATATCATCACCATTTTATAAATTTATCGAAATAGAAACAGCCTCTTGCTTATCTTTTTCTTACTATGAAGATGAGAGATGAACATGAAAGATAAGCAAAAAACTGCTTCTATTCGAATAACTTTATTATTCTTATATACTTTTAAACTTTTTAATTCAAATTTTTCTATTTAAAAGTTTTTAGAATAAAATGTTTAGGTTAACTAGATATGCTTAAAGTAAAGCTTATAAAACTTTAGATAAAAAATCAATTAAAAAGGGTGATGATGGATGGATGATTCAAAAATTTATGAGCTTGTAGAGATTGCAAGACAAACTGGAAAGATAAAGAAAGGAATAAATGAGACAACAAAAGCGATAGAACGTGGGATAGCTAAACTTGTAATAGCTTCAAAGGATGTTGAACCAAAAGAAATAATAATGCACCTGAGCCCTCTTTGTGAAGAAAAAAAGATTCCTTATATAGAGGTTGGAAGCAAGGCTAGCTTGGGAAGAAGCGCCGGAATAAAAGTAAATTGTAGTTCAGTAGCTATAATAGATTTTGGTCAGGGAGAGAAATTAGCTGAAGAGATTATAAAAAAATTGAGTGAGAAAAATGAATGAAACTCCAGCAGAGGTAATAGAAATAATTGAAAGAATGGGATTTAGGGGTATACAAAGGGTTAGATGCAAGGTGTTGGAAGGAGAAAATAAGGGAAAATTGTTAATAAGGGATGTTATTGGGCCAGTAAGGATTGGAGATATATTGATGCTAAAAGAAACTGAAATGGAGATCCCATCAAGCATTGGAAGAAAGAAGTGATGTTAAATGCCAAAATGTAGCTTTTGTTCAAAAGATATACCTATTGGTACAGGAAAGGTTTTTATAAAATCTGTTGGAAAGCAATATTGGTTTTGTTCAAGAAAATGCGAAAAAAGCTTTTTAATGGGAAGAGATCCTAAAAAGTTAAAATGGATCAGAAAAAGAAAATAATCAAAATTTTTCAGCATCCTCTATGAGCATATCAGGAATATTGTCAATTATTTTATATTTTAATCTGCATTTATTGCACAAAAGTTTGTTTTCTTTTTTATCATATTCTAAATCTCCTTTGCATTTTGGGCATGCTAATATATTTAGCAATTTTTTGTTTATCATAGGTTTCCAGCCTTTTTCAAAACCTCCAATCCAGGAAGCTTTTTTCCTGAGATATATTCGATTGTTGCACCCCCGCCCAAAGAAATATGAGAGAACCTGTTTTTTGGAATTCCAAACCTTCTTATTGCGTCCAATGTATTTCCTCCGCACATTACTGAAAAGGCATCTAAATTAGAAATAAATCTAAATATTTCTTTTGTTCCATTAGAAAATCTTTCATCCTCATAAATTCCCAATGGCCCTTTAACAAGAATGTTTTTAGATTTTTTCAAAACATCTTTATAAATTTTTATTGTTTCTTTTCCTATGTCACATATCCTTTTGTTTATTGGTAAATCTTTTATTTTTCCCTCACTCCCATCCTCAAAAACAAAATCTTGTGGTACATAAATTTTAAGCTTTTTTATATACTTCTTAATTTTTTCTAAAAATTCTTCTTTTAGATTATATTCAAATCCCAAATCAACTCCTAAGGCTTTTAAGCAATATATTGAAAAAACACCTCCACTAAGAATTATACTTTTTCTTTTTTTGTTGAGAAAATCAAGAAAGCTTATTATCTCTTCTATTTTTGCTCCACCTAAAACGCATGTAAGATTTTTTAAATTCTTCAATTTTTTTAGACCTTTCAGCTCCTTTTGAAGATTTTTTCCTTTAAAGCTTGGTAAAACAAAAGGAAAGCCAACAACACTAGCATGGCTTCTATGACAAATTGAAAAGGCATCTTGAACAAAATAATCAAAAAGGCAAGAAAGTTTTTTTATAAAATCAGATCTTGCATGCTCTTTTGGCTTTAATTCCAAAGTTTCTTCTTTTATCGTTCTAACATTTTTTAAAAGTAATATATCCCCATTTTTCATATTTTTTATTTTTTCTATTGCTAAATCACCATAAACGTCAGGAACATATTCTACTTTCCTTTTTACAACTTTTGTTAATAGTTCTGCGTGCTTGTCCATATCTTCCAAAAAATCTTTTTCTCCCGGCCTGCCTTGATGAGATATTAGTACAACCTTTGCCTTATTTTTAGAAAGATATCTTATAGTTTCTGCATGTGCTTCTATTCTTTCATTCATTACTGGGGTATTATTCTCTATAGGAGAATTTATATCTATTCTTACAATAAAACTTTTACCTTCAAGTTTCATTTAGACCAATAATATTTAACAAATATAAAAATTAAAAATGTGATTACTAAAGCAAACAGAGATATTTCTAAGTTTTTTATTTTTCTATCTATTTCATAAAGCTTTTTTTCAGCCTTATCTAAATTGCATTCTAAAATATAATTTTCAATCTCTTTCAAATCATTAGAAAAAACATTGCTAAACAAATTCTCTTTTATTTTTTCTAAGGTTTTTTTAAACTCTTTTATTCTTTTGTCAGTAGCTGATTTTTCTAGAGTAGCCTTTTCTAAATATTTTATTGATTCTTCAAAATTTCCAGAAGAATAACTTCTATACGCCTCTTCTATTAATGATAAAGAAAAGTCATGAAAGCATGTAAGGGATATATTTATCTTCTTCATCTCTTCTTTTATTTTAATTGAATTATTAAAAATATTTTCAGCAAGCTCACCAGAATTATTTATATATCTTTCAAATTCTTCCAATTCTCCATTAAACAAAAGGTATAAAGAATATTGCAAGATTTCTCTAGGCTTTTCATAAAAATCAAAATCAGAAAGATTTTTTATTTCCTCAATTTTATTTTTAGTATCTTCAAATTTTCTGAAATATGGAAGAAAATCTGTTTCATCTTCAATCATCTTAAATTCCTTAAATAAATCCTTTTTTACTTGGAATAAATCTAGCAACAAAACAAGAATAGAATTTTTGTTTTTAGCGTTACTTTCAATTTTTAAATTATTTTTCTCCATGAAGCTTGATAAAAACTTTATAAAATTATTATCTATGCTTTTGTTTACTACATAAAAAGAAAAAATGTATCTTATACTATCTATTCCATATTTTTTTGCACATTCATTATCAGAAGTTGAGTTCAAAAATGAAAAATCTTCACATCCAAACCTTTCACATTCCCAATCCCTCCAAAATTGATAGTTCAGATATTTCTTACATTCATTTATAATAGAAAAATCAACATCTTTTTTATAACCTATTAAATTTGATATTTCATATCCAAGCTTTTCTGCAATACCTTCCTCAAACCAAGGAGGTAAACCATTACCAATTGTCTGAGACATAAAATAATGAGTAAATTCGTGAATAATATTTTCTGCGACATTTTCATAATCCAAAAGGATTCCTATGCCACAATAAATAGAATTATTTTGGAAATAGCAAATCCAATTTTCTTTTGGTTGGGAAACGAATTTTATTAATGTTTTATTTATTTTTTTGTTAAATATTTCTTCTAATAAAGGAATAGCCTTTTCATCAATGTTTTTAGCAATAGTATATATTTCATTTTCATATTTTTTCGGAATTTCTAAGTCAAAGTTTTTAAAATTTATTAGTATCTTTTCATCCTCTCCATCTTTTTTAGAAAATATTAAGGAAATATGACCGTAACCATTTCCATAAAATGTCAATGATCTATTATAAATTTTTACATAATTCTTTTCTTTTTTTAGAAAAATATTTTGTGCAAAATCAGGAAGATTTATTCTTAATAAAGAAAAATCCATTGGAGAAAAATAAGATCTAAAATAAAATTCATTATCACAAGAAACAGGGTTGTTAATCTCTTTAAATTTTATATAGAATTTGTAGATATTTGGATAATAAATATTTCTACTCGTAAAAAGATGCAAAGTAGAATTTTCAATGAAAAATCTTGCTTCACCTTCGCTATCTGAAATATTTATTATTTCAAAATTTTTTGGTAATTTTATTTTGAATTCGCTTCCATAAGGGTAATAATATCCATAACTTGGAGTTATGTTCCAAATTATGAAATATGTTGAATAATTTTCAGAAATGTTTATATTAATTTCAATATTTTTTTCAGCAAACGAAAAACTAAAAAATATAGTCAATAAAAATAAAAGAATAGCAAAAAATCTTATCATAATTTTATTTTATTAGAAGAATTAAAATTTCTTTTTAATTTTTCATATTTTTATCCCTTTTTATTTCATCTCTCATTCTTGGAACTCTTATAAGAAATCCGCAATAAGAGCAATTTATAGAAAAAGGCCTTTTCCATTTAGTTTCTTTATAATCATGCCTTTTGCATTCTGGACAAATATATTCACATCTTGCAATGTTATCAGATTTTAAAACCAAAATTCTTATAATTCCATCATATTTTCCTTTCTTATTTTTTATCGGTCTATTGGTATGATAAACACATTCCCTAGGAGTTATCTTTTTTTCTTCTATAAATTTTTGTATTATATGAAGTTCCATTAAAATCACTTAATTTTATCATCATATTTTCCTTCATCAACCTCTTTAATTACCTCTCTAGGATCTTTTCCTTCAACTGTAACTCCACAAGATAGGCATGTACCTAAGACCTGTTTTACCTTTTGCTTTAAATCACCTAGCATATTATCTTTGCTTTTTGCAATTTTTATTACCTGCTCAATGGTAAGATTTCCCACCTTATCAGCAGGCCTTCCAGATTCATCTTTTTTAAGTCCAGCAAGCTTTTCTAAACCAAGCTCTTTTTTTATTAATTGAGATACAGGTGGAGAACCAACCTCAATTTCAAATTCCTTTGTTTTTTCATTGATTTTAATCTTTACAGGAAGTTGCAAACCTTTAAATGATTCTGTTTTTCTATTTATCTCTTCTATAATTTTTTGAATATTTACTCCCAAAGGACCTAATTGTGGTGCTAAAGAAGAAGCAATAACTTTTCCCCCTTCAACTAAAGTCTCTATTGTTTTCATCTCAATCACTTTTAGTTTTTTATTTCTTTAATATATAAAAGCTTTTTGTTAGGTATGGAAAGCAAAAAAATCTGCAGCAAATGTGAGAAAAAAGCAATAATAGAAATAAAATGGAAGAAAAGAAGCTATTGCAAGCAGCATTTTATTGAATATTTCCTGGGTCAAGTGAAAAAGTCTTTGAGAAGTAAAAAATATGGAAAGATCGAAAAGAATATTAAAATTTGCGTCGCAATATCAGGAGGAAAGGATTCTTTATCATGCATGCATGCAATGAAAAGGTTAGGTTTCAATATAGAGGCTTTGCATATAAACTTAGGATTTCCTGGTATTTCGGAAAAAGCTTTAGAGATATGCGAAAATTTTTGTAAGAATATTGGTGTGAAATTAAATGTAATAGATTTAAAAAAGGAATATGGTTTTTCTTTGCCAGAGCTTTTTGAAAAAAAATTAAATAAAGCAACATGCAAGATATGTGGGACTGTAAGAAGATATCTTATTAATAAATTTGCTATTGAGAACGGGTTTGATTACATTGCTACTGGTCATAATTTAAGTGATATAACAGCACAAGGTATAAACACAATATTAAGCAATTATTTTATAGGTTTTAAGAGTTTATTGCCAGTAGCAAATCCAATAAAAGAATTTAAGATATGCGGAAGGTTAAAGCCATTATTTTTTCTTACAGATGAAGAAAATAAGCTTTATGCAAGATTTAATAAGATTCATTATCTTAAAGAAAAATGCGAATATGGATTAAATTCTCCTTTAAATATACTTAAAAAGCACTTAAAGGCCTTAGAAGAGGAAAGCCCAGGTATATTAAGAAGATTAGCATTTTCTTTTATAAGTCTTGGAAAGTTTATTGAAAAGCATAAAGGAAGAAGCTTTGAAATTTGTAAGGAATGCGGATATCCTTCCGGAGCAAATATTTGCGATTTCTGCAGGATTGTGAAAAAAGCGCCGGGAGCAGGATTTTCGAAGATTTCGAACCTGCGCGAGCTTAAAGCTCACTAGCTCTCAAGGCTAGCGCGTTTGGTCCGTATGTTGGACCTTTGGAGGCATCTGATCATTTTTAATCATACCTTGAGATGCTGGCTCCGCCATCCCGGCTTTAATTCCAAATGTTTAAACTTAAGTTAATAATATTAAAATCTTCTTCAATATTTATTTTTGAAATTTCTTTTTAATAGCTAAATATGATATTTAAAGAAATTTTTCAAAACAAAAATTAAGCAAGCTTAAAACTAAAAAAGCAAATATTAATTATAATTGAACCAATTTTTAAAAAGGAACAGAATTCCAAAATAATTCAAAATATTATTACCTTTAAATAGCGAAAATTTTAAAATTTATAAAGTTTTGTTACATTCTTTTTGTCATGGAAAGAAAAGTTTTAGAAAACTTATTATCTGAATTGTTCCCTGAACATGAAATTTCAGACTTTTCAATAGAGTTTATTCTGAATAACAAAGCCACAGAAGAATCTGTTAGAAATGTTCATCAAACATTGAAACGTTATGGATTAGAAGACGAAAAAATAGCATCACAACCTCAGTTGCTTGGATTTGATCCAAAAACTATTAGAGCTCGTTATCAATCATTGCTTGATTTAGGAATAAAACCTGAAAAAATAGAAACATATACTCATTTGCTTGAACTTGATCCAGAAACTATTAAAGCACATTATCAACATAATGTTGGGTTATTGAGAAAAGATTATAAAGACAGAGAATCTTGAAGAAATATACTTCTTAACCAACCACAATTATTAGATAATTCTCCTGAAACAATAGAAGCAAACGTTCAATTTCTTTATGAATTAGGTATTGATGATTATGCTCCTTATCTATTAGAAACTAAACCACAAACCAAGCGTAAAAAAATGGCATGGATGTTAAGAGAATTGTTTGATTATAATACTCTTGAAGAAGAGCAGAAAAGAAATACAATATATAACTTATATGAATTTTTAAGAGATAATCCAAATATCTTAATTAGATCAATAAGGTTCATGGAAGAGAACAGAGATAAATTAAGAGAAAGAGCTTCTAAATATAGAAGGAATTTTTAAATTGAAGCTGAGATTTCTAAAATTCTTTAGATTTTTCAATTTCTTCCATAATTTTTGCAAATTTTTAGTTAGAATCCATTTTTATATTTTTTTATTCAAATTAAAAATAAGTGAGAAGATGGATATAATTATAGAAATAGCAAAAGCAATTTGGTTTATTTTGCCAGCTTATGGAGCAAATGCATTTCCTCCCTTAATGAAAGGAAAGATTCCAATAGATAGAGGAAAAAAGCTTGGAAAAAACAGAATTCTTGGAGATGGAAAAACAGTAGAAGGCACAATAGGAGGAATAATTTTTGGTTTTTTTGTTGGTTTAGTGCAGATTTTTGTTCAGTCTAAGATAAACATAGAACCTTATGGATTTGTTAATATTACCATACCTTTAATTCTTACTTTAACAGTAGGAGCATTAATAGGTGATATGATAGGATCTTTTATAAAAAGAAGGTTTGGAATAGAAAGAGGCAAACCAGCACCACTATTAGATCAACTAGATTTTTTAATATTTGCCTTGATTTTATCTTCTCTAGTTGTGAAAATAGAAACAATTACAATAATTATATTGTTAATATTAACGCCTCCAGTCCATTATATTTCCAATGTTATTGGCTATTTTTCAAAAATAAAAAAGAAGCCATATTAGTGATTTGATGAGCCTAGATTTTTTAACATCTTCTATATTTATTGTTTTTATTGCTTCAATTATAACAAATCTTATTTCTTCATTCTTTTACAAAACTATGATAGACAAAGAAAAAGTAAAGGAAATAAAAAGAAAGATAAAAGAAATACAAGAGGAAGCGAATAAGAAGAAAAAAGAAGGCGATATGCAAAGCTATTACAAATTATTAAGCGAAGCAAATACTTATGTAGCAGAAAATTTTAGAATGATGATAAAACCATTATCATTTTCTATAATTCCAAATCTTATTTTATTTTTCTTTCTTAGCTATAATTATAAAAATACCGTTTTCAAATCTCCTATACCTCTTCCATTTGTAGGAGAAAATATTCACTGGATATTGTTTTTTGTTATTTCTTCTTTATCTCTTAATATGCTATTTAAAAAAATTTTTGATTTAGACTTTTGAATCATATATTGAGATTATCAATCTTCTTTTTCTCGGAACTATGTCAAATTCCATTAACAATATCCTTTGCCATGTTCCTAAAACAAGCTTACCATCCTTTATTGGTATTGATAAATCACTTTTTGTGAATAATGTTCTTAAATGAGAAAAAGCATTTTCAGTATGGCTATAAATCTTTTTTTCGCTCACCAAATTACTTAAAAATCTTTTTATATCTTCAAAAAGCATAAAGTCAAACTCATTTGTTATTAGACCAGCAGTTGTTGCAGGAATAAATATGTTGCAGATTCCATCTTTAATTCCAGATTTTCTTAAGATATCTTCAACATTTTTTGTTATATCTGTTATGCTTATTCCTTCTCTTGTTTCTATTTCCATCTCTTCTCTATACAAAACCATAAAAATACTTTAAAATTTTATAATTAAAAAAACATAAGTTGGTTATGGTAGCAATAGAAGAAATATTAAAAGGAGGTTATGAAGAAAAAGAGGTAGAAATAAAAGGATGGTTGTATAATAAGCGCTCCTTAGGATCAATATATTTTATACTAATAAGAGATGGTAGCGGAATAATTCAAGCGACAATAAAGAAGGATGATGTTTCAAAGGAAGTTTTTGAAAATGCAGAAAAGATTACAAGAGAATCCTCCTTGATTTTAAAGGGTGTTGTTAAGGAAGATAAAAGAGCCCCAGGAGGGTATGAGGTTAAAGCTAACGATTTGGAAATCATTCATCTATCAGAAGAATTTCCAATATCAAAGAAAAGGCATGGAATAGATTTTCTTTTGAATTGGAGACACCTATGGATAAGAAGCCCTAGGCAGGTAGCAATATTAAGAATAAGATCAGAAATAATAAAGGCATGTAGAGATTTTATGGATGAGAACGGTTTTATACTTGTAGATTCTCCGATATTGACGCCAACAGCATGCGAAGGCACTTCTACACTATTTGAAACAGATTATTTTGGAAGAAAGGCTTATTTGAGTCAAAGTGGACAGCTTTATTTAGAGGCAGCAATAGCAGCATTAGGAAAGGTTTATTGTTTTGGTCCGACATTTCGCGCAGAAAAATCAAAAACAAGAAGACATTTAACAGAGTTTTGGATGATAGAGGCAGAGATGGCTTTTGTAGGATTTGAAGAAAATTTGAAGATTCAGGAAGAGTTTGTAACATATATTGTTAATAGAGTTCTTGAAAAAAGAGAAAGAGAATTAAAGGTTTTAGACAGAGATATTGAGAAGCTAAAAAAGGTTGAACCGCCATTTGATAGAATTACTTATACAGAGGCAATAGAAATTTTACAAAAGAAAGGATATAACATAAATTGGGGAGATGATCTAGGAGCTCCTCACGAAAGATTTATCTCTTTACAACATGAAAAGCCAGTATTTGTGACAAAATACCCTGCAAAAATAAAAGCATTTTATATGCAACCAGATCCTGAAGATGAGAAGCTTGTGCTTGGTGCAGATTTATTGGCTCCGGAGGGTTATGGCGAAATTATCGGAGGAAGCGAAAGAATAAATGATTTAAAAATTTTAGAAAGAAAGATAAAAGAATTTAACTTGCCGAGAGAAAATTACGAGTGGTATTTAGATTTAAGAAGGTATGGAAGTGTTCCACATTCAGGATTTGGAATGGGGATTGAAAGAGTAGTAATGTGGATTTGCAAATTAAAGCATATTAGAGAAGCGATACCATTTCCAAGAACAATAACAAGAATATATCCGTGATTATATGATAAAGCTAAATGAAATCCTTGTAGAAAAATACATAGAAGAGATAAAAAGCATAGAAAAAGATATCACTATAGGAGAAGCAATAGAATTACTAAGAAAAGAAAAAGAGATTCTTCCGGTTGTTGATAAAAATGGAAAGCTGATCGGATGTTTTAGAGATATAGATCTTTTAAAAATTGTTAAAAAAAGCTCTCCTCTCGCAGGAACAATATGGAAAAATGAAGTTTCTGAAGAAGATGCGAATAAAAAGGTTGAAGAATTGATGGACACAAAACCATTGACAATATTGCCAAATGATACAATAGAATTTGCGTTAAGCGTGATGAATCATAATAATGTAAAGTCTTTAATAGTTGTTGATAACGAAGGAAAGCTTTTAGGAATATTAAGATTAAGAACAATATTTAACAAAATATTTGAGGAATTGAAGTGAGATAAAATGCTTGCTGAAATAAGAGATATTGCATTAGTTCTTCTTTTCGCAAAAGGTTTTGGATCTATATTAGAGAGAATAGGTATTTCAAAATCTGTAGGTGAAATATTAGCAGGATTATTTGTATCTTATTTTGTTGTTTCTGTTTCTCAATCTTCAGCTATAAATGTTGTAGCAGATCTCGGCTTGCTTTTTTTGGTTTTGATAACTTTAATGAGCATGGATATAAGCACATTAAACAAAAATATAGAAAAATATGTATTTTCTCAAATAATTACAGCAGGCTTAGGTATTTTTATTATAGCAAGCTTCTTTTCATTTTTAGGAATAAATACATCCCTTTCATTAATTCTTTTAGCAAGTTTGATAGGATCAAGCACCGCAATAGCTTTGCGTTCTTTAACAAATTTGGATGCATTAAATACAGAAGATGCTAAAAATATTCTTAGCTTGCAAGTTGTTAATTCTTTGGTGGAGCTTTTATTATTTTCCATAGTTGTAAATTTTTTATCAACAGGAACATTCGACATAAACATATTAATAAAACTAGTTTTGATATTGATTGGAATATTTACTATTGCGAGTAGATATGGAACTTATGTGATAAATTTTATACTAAGAATACTTCAAAAATTTAAAATGGAAGAGGTTCTCTTAGCTTTTACAATTCTCTTAGCATTTACCTTGGGAGCATTTACTGAAACTCTTGGATTAACAAGTTTGATTGGTGCCATGCTTGTCGGAATTTTATTCAGTAAATCAGCAGCATCTTCTTTATTATCCTCAAAAATAAAAGAGCTTGGAGAAAGCTTTTTCATTCCAATATTTTTTGCTTCTCTTGGATTTTCAGCAAGCTTTTTTATTGATTATAAAAAGTTTTTATTGCTCTTTTTTGGTTTGTTGGGTTTTAGATTTGTAACATATTATATTCCACAAAGAATAATAGGTTTTTCTCATAGAGAATCTGTTAAAATAGCTTCAGGTTTTATTTCAATGTCTTCCTATTGCTTGGTTATTTTAGGATTGGCTCTTAAAAAAGGTATTTTTGGTCAAGAGGTTTATTCTCTTTTTGCACTTTCTTATGTTTTAATAAATACAATATCCCCTTTATTAATAAAACTTTCTTTTAAGCTTCTTCCATCAAGACCAAAAAGAATAAGAATAAAAGCTTGATTTCTATGTTATCTGAGATAAAGAAACATAAATTGAAAAAGATATTGAAAGAATTGGGAAGCATTAGAGGTAGGCATACAGAACTTGTTACTGTTTATATACCTCAAGGTTATCCTTTATCAGAAATAATAAATCAAATAAGATCCGAGCAAGGAACTGCTGAAAACATAAAATCTAAGCAGGTAAGAAAAAATGTTGTTTCTGCTTTAGAGAAGATTTTAAGACATTTGCAATTATATAATAAAACCCCTGAAAATGGGTTGGCAATATTTTGCGGGAATGTTTCTCAAGAAGAAGGTAAAACAGATATAAAATTATGGGCAATAGAGCCCCCTGAACCAATAAAAGTAAAGCTTTATTGGTGTGATCAGGTTTTTAGATTAGAGCCCTTAGAAGAATTTATAAAAGAAAAAGAGGTTTATGGAATTGTATGTTTGGATAAAAGTGAGGCAGATATTGCACTTCTTATAGGAAAAAAAATAAATGTAATATCTCATCAAGAATCAATAGTTCCAGGAAAAACAAGAGCAGGTGGGCAAAGCAGCGCAAGATTCTCTAGAGTAAGAGAGGGATTAAAGCATGATTGGTTAAAAAGTATTGCTGAAATTGCAGAAAGGACTTTTTCTCAAGAAAAGGATTTAATAGGAATTATTATAAGCGGACCTGGACCAATAAAGGAAGAGTTTGCAAAAGGAGATTATCTTAGAACCGATTTAAAAAATAAAATAATAGGAATTGTTGATACTGGATATACAGGAGAGTATGGATTAGAAGAAACTATTGAAAGAGCAAAGGATATAATATCAGAAGCTTCTGTTACAAAAGAGAAAAATTTACTGAAAGAATTTTTTACATTGTTGCAAAAGGGAGATGGAGTTACTTATGGAAGAGAGGAAACAATGAAAGCCTTAAGGGCAGGAGCATTAAAAATTCTTTTATTAAGCGAAAGTTTGGAAGATGAAAGTATAGAAGAAGAGTGCAAAAATTATGGCACAGAAT
>Ga0272449_1000060_pt1 | contig 149347 bp, 133 predicted proteins | sample YNPCB0241_FD_198679 | JGI IMG/M metagenome (GOLD analysis project Ga0272449, IMG submission 198679) | Hot spring sediment microbial communities from Yellowstone National Park, WY, United States - YNP-CB-024-1 | ecosystem: Environmental > Aquatic > Thermal springs > Hot (42-90C) > Sediment...
TCTGTTTAATATTTGCCCATTTATTATGACCTGACATTTAAAACCTCCTGTAAATAAGACAAATAATATTATATAATAATGTGTATTATATTTCAAGGAATTCAACTAAAAAATATAGCAGGAAAACCAGACCACCCCTTTCTCGAGAGGTTTCGGCTTATACAATTCAACTAAAAAATATAGCAGGAAAACTAAGGGTTTCCCCAAAACTTTTTAGTTTGTTGGACTTTCCGAATTAAGGTATTTAAAAGAATGTGGGAAACTCCAGTTTTCCTGTTTATAGCTCTACTCTATTGGCGTTCCATGCTCAACAACATATTTATTGAATTTATCTATCAAAACTTTTGTAATCTTACCGGGCTTTCCATCCCCTATTACCCTTCCATCAATCTTTACAACAGGAACTATCTCTGCTGCTGTACCAGTAAGAAAAACTTCATCGGCTATATACATTTCTGCTCTTGAGAAAAATTTTTCAATAACAGGTAACCCTTCCTTTTCAGCAATTTCAGCAACAGTTGCTTGAGTTATACCAGGAAGTGCACCAACTACTATGGGGGGAGTAAATATCTTTCCTCCCTTAATAATAAAAATATTGTCTCCTGAACATTCCGCTACATAACCTTCCTGATTAAGCATAATAACTTCTTCAACCCCGGCAATTTTCCCCTCAATTTTAGCAAGAATATTGTTGAGGTAGTTCAGGGACTTGATCATAGGGTTTACAGCCTCTGGAAGATTTCTTCTTGTGGCTACAGTCACAACTTCAAGCCCATTTTCATACATTTCCTTGGGATAAAGCTGAATTGTATCGGCTATAACAATAACACTGGGATTCGAACAGTTCCATGGAGATAGACCAAGAGTTCCAACACCCCTTGTAACAATCGGTCTTATGTAACCATTTACAATATTGTTTGCCTTACAGGTTTCAATTATAGCCCGTTTAAATTCTTCCTTTGAAATTGGAATATCCAGCATAATTATCTTGGCTGAATTATAAAGCCTGTCAACATGCTCATCAAGTTTGAAAATTTTTTTGTTATAAGCCCTTATCCCTTCAAAAACTCCATCCCCGTAAAGAAGTCCGTGATCAAAAACAGAAATCTTTGCATTTTCAGCTTCTACAAGTTTTCCATTCAAGTATACCCACCTGCCCATAAAACACCTCTATCTAAAATATTTTTTACAAAAGTTCAATAACCCTATCACATTTGCTTGCTATTTCCTTACTGTGTGTGGCAATTACAAGAGTAACATTGTATTCTTTTTTGAGTTCCCATAAAATACTTTCAATATTCTGTGCATTCTTTCTGTCAAGGCTGCCCGTTGGTTCATCAGCAAAAATCACCTCAGGATTGTTAATTAATGCCCGCGCAACCGCAACCCTCTGCCTTTCTCCTCCAGAAAGCTGATCAGGGTAATGATAAATTCTGTCCTTCAGTCCCATTTTCTCAAGTAATTCTTTGGCTCTGTATATCTTCTCCTGCTCGATTTCATTCTCACTTAGCCTCAGGGGAACAAGCACATTTTCTAAGGCATTAAAATCATTTAAAAGATAATGATGCTGGAAAATAAAACCGATATTTTTATTTCTAAAATCAGAAAGTTCATCCTCACTCAAGTTATCAATCCTTTCTCCTTTAAAGAAAACCATACCAGATGTTGGCCTGTCAAGTCCACTCAGTAAATTTAAAAGTGTTGTTTTTCCCCTGCCACTTTCTCCAACAACTGCAAGTGCTTCACCTTTGGATATACTCACATCAATAGAATTCAGGACACTTACTTCATCTACAAGAGTTTTATAAACCTTGGTTAAGTGTTCCGCTTTTATTAATTCAGTCATTTCTCAATACCTCTACAGGTCTTAACTTTGAAGCTTTGAAAGCAGGGAAAATAACAGCTAAAGTCCCAAGTGCAAGTGATAAAAGCATTACAAAACATATATCACCAAACTCTATTTTTATAGGGAACTTATCTATATAATAAACTTCAGAATTGAAAAACTGAAATACAGGCAAGGGTCTTGTTATTCCTGAAAGTTTTAATATAAAATGAGCAATTCTATAATTAAGATTTATAAATATTTCTATTCCTCTCAGGATATCATTTAATGTCAGGGAAAGAAAAAGGCCTCCAACACTACCAAAAATTCCACCAAGCATACCAATTATAAACCCATCAAGAAGAAATATCTGCATGGCATTTTGTGGCTTCAATCCCATAGCTTTTAAAATAGCTATCTCTTCTTTTTTATCAAGCACCATTGCTATTATGGTACTTAAAATATTAAAAGAAACAACTACAAAAAAGAAAAACAGGATTATCATTATAAGTTTCTTTTCATCCTCCAGTGCTGCAAGCTCATTTCTGTGCAATCTTTTCCATGTAAAACTGTAATAAGGACATACACTTTTTAATTCTGAAAGGTAGCTTTCTATTCTGTAAGGATCTTCGACTTTTACAGCAATTCCGTAAGCATAACCTTCTGAATCAAAAATCTCCTGTGCATTCTCAAAAGATATAAATGCAAGAGAAGAATCATAATCCTTGTGTCCTGCCGTAAAAATACCACTTACCACAAACTTATACTGTAGCGCAAAATAATCCTCACTGAAAACTGTAAGGTCAACCTTATCACCCACCTGTGCGCCAATGTTTAATGCGAGATTATAACCCAGCAAAATAGAATTATTGGTATAAAGATTTAAAGAACCGGACTCCACGCGGATTTGTTTTTTAAAATCTTCATCCTTTTCAAAAATATGTGGAGGAACACCCATAATATTAATTCCCCATACATTCAATCTACCCTTGATAAGCCCCTGCTTCTCAAAAAATGGTTCAACAGATTTTACTCCTTTAACTTTTTTAAGTTTTTCAATGTATTTTTTATACTCAGGAATACCTTTCCCCGGTCCAAGAAAAATCAAATGTGCATCCTTGGTCATAATTTTCTGCAACAAATTTTCATGAATACCATTTGCAGCAGAAAGAATAACAATTGAAGCTGTACTACCAATAAGAATTGTAAAAAAAGCGATGATTGCAATTGCTGAAAGACCTCTTTCGCTTGCCTTAAATTTAAGGTATTTTATTGCAAAATAGAAAACTCTTCTCATTCAAGATAACCCTAAATAGTTCCGATATTTTCCTTAAAAAGATTATAAAATATTTTAATCAATTAGTAAATATTTTAAAATGTAAAAAATTATTTTTATTTACTTGACAAAAACTGGATTTTTGGTTTAACTATTAACTGGTTTTTGCAATTAAACAGAGGCATTTTATGAGTGAAAATCTTGAAAAAACCACAATAATAATTAAAGGCCGCTTTAAAGCCCCATCTGTAAGTTCCTTTGGAATGTTTATAGTTTTTATGGATAATGCCTCAAAAAATGTAGAAAAATTTGATATAGTAGCATCTCACTTCAGTACAATCTATGAAAATAATATCGGGATGCCATGGAATGAGTTTGAAGATATTATTGTTAAACTTAAGTGGAAAGGAGAATTTGCTACAAGCCTTACTCATGACGTTCAAACCACATTAGAAGATCTCTTTCAAGTTGGAGGAGGAAGAGGGCCTGAAATATGGGCAAATATAAAGAAACTTCAGTTTAACAAAGTAGAAAATATATTTGAAGAAGCCCTGACAAGACCTGTTGGTGACAAAAATTTAAAGGTAGAAATATCAGTTGAAACATTACCAGCATCCCAGATTGATTCAATCAGAAAATCAAAAACTCAGACGGAAAACAAGGATATCCTTTCTCTTACTGCCCCTGCAGAACCCCAAGATGAATCCAAAAAAACCTCTATAACCTCTTTTGTTCCTGAAGATTCAGCAGTTTTGCTTGAAGTATCCCTTGTACTTTCCCCTGTTAGCGGTGTTCCAATTTACAACCTGAAGGAAGGTGATAAAATATTTATAAAGATAACTGAACAGAGTAATAGAGGACAATATTTTATAGATCTGCTAAATGCTTCTCAGGATGGGGAATTGCTACCCATTCCTGCGACAGTGGTAAAGGTCATTAAAGAAGGTAAAATATACACCGTTATTGTAAATATTGGGCCTGGAATATATGGACGTTCACTTGATGAAGATAATGTAAAAGTCAAAATGTATGATCCTTTACTTGATAAAAGGAAAGAGAAAGTATCAGCCAGTATGTTAGAAACAAAACTATCACAGGAACAATTGCAAATAAATAAAAAGGCAAAATTGCTGGAAATACCCTTTCACTTTATATTTATAGCTATTGGGATTATTGCAGCAGTACTTCTTATAATTTTAGTTTATTTGTTAATTTAGGGCAAACAAAACATAATTTTTCAGAATTACTTTGCAAAAACTTTTTAATTAAAAAAGGGGATTTTAATATAGAGAGCAAGAAAAATAAGTTGTGAAATTTTTTCTATTCTATAATATAGAAAGCAGGTTTTCTGTTTTATGGAGGATAAAAAAGGAAAGTGGATTACTGTTGAATTATATACATCTTTTCTTTATGATGGAATGATATTGAACGGAGATCTTCTTACTGAAGAGGGTGAAAAAGTTGCCAGTGCTAAAGAGATTATTACTGCAAAACTCATTGAAGATTTAAAAGCAAAAAACATTAAAAAACTTTTCTACATAAAACCTTCCAGAAAGAAAGAAGTAAAGAAGGAAGCTTCACCAAAAGAGGAAAAGGTAGAACAGGCTTTTGTTCTTTCACAGGAGATAGCATTCAGGGTTGAAAGAAAGGCATCTCTTCCTGTAAAAGAGATTGAATCCACAGTTGAGGATTTAATAAATGAAATATCTAACTCAAAGCCAGAAACGGTGCTAAATCTTATTGAACTTAAGGAATACGACGAATACACATATACCCATTCAGTAAATGTTTCACTTATATCAATTTCTTTTGCAAGAATTTTAAACTGGGAGTATGAAAGGTTAAAAAATCTTGGCATAGGTGCAATGCTTCATGACATAGGAAAGTTGCTTCTACCAAAAGAAATAATCAACAAAAATGGTAAACTTACAAAGGAAGAGTATGAAATAGTAAAAAAACATACAATTTATGGATATGAAATTGTTAAAGCTCAGCCAGAGTTTAATGATACAGTACAAAAGATTCCCTTACTTCATCATGAATGTTACAATGGAACTGGTTACCCTTTTGGTCTTTCCGGAGAAAAACTCGATGAAACATCCCAGATTGTATCAATAGCTGATGTTTTTGATGCTACAATATCAAAAAGAAGCTATAAAGAAGGTTATCCAATGTGGAATGCCTTTTTATACATTCATAAGAATGCCGGTACTAAGTTTATACCAAGACTTGCCATTGAATTTGTAAATAAGATGCCTTCTCTCATTGCTGGAGAATCTGTTTTGAAGGTTGGAGATTTTGTGGTTTTAAACACAAAAGAAATAGGAGAGATAATAGAACTTTCTGACAAATCCACACTCAAACCGGTTTTAAATATCTACTTAAATTCTAAACAACAAAAAGTAAAGTTTCCAATAAGAGTTATGCTTGAATTTGATGTAACAAGGTGGATTGAAACAATCATTGAAGACGAAAAACTTATAGAAACTTTAAGAAGAATAAAAAGCGAATTTGTAAAAAAAGAAGAAAAAAAGTAGAGATTTAGCCTCTTCTGTCTTTCGATTTCATCGTAAAATGAGCAAAAACGTGGGGGGCAATAATTTGCAAGTTAGTAAATAAAACCTTATAAAGCCTTCCTTTCGAGATAAACTAATCAAGAGGTACTAAACCAATAAGGTAATAGTATGTGTAGTGCCTTGTAAAAAACTTAACTTTTTGTCAGGTAATAAATTACAAAATTTTACCGATGAAGTCAGGAGATAAAAAAATAACTTATTCCCAGCCAACTACAGCTGTTATACTTTTTTCCGGAATAAGGACAAGACTTTCTGGATGCAAAGAAATACCAATCTCTTCAGCCTCAAGAAGTAATAAAATTTCCTTTTGATAAGAAAGGCTAAAGTCTCCATAACCTGGCGAGAACCTCGTTGTTGGCTTTAAAGAAAAAAGTCTATTTTCTCTTGCAATTACATCCTGAATATAATCAGCAAACTTCTCTACAGCTTCACTCCCTATAGCATCAATGATTACAGCCTTTGTATATTCTTCTTTCTTTAAGGCTTCCTCTACTTCCAATGTCAACTTTTCCCCGATCGTCAATGCCATAAATGTAGCCTTTTTACTATTCTTTAAAACCATAGCAAGTTTTACTGATTCTATTTCAAACCCATTCTCAAAAGTTATGTTTGATGAAGTTATATTATCTATCTTCAAATCACTAACCTTTGCTACAGGGGAGATTACTGAAATTAAACCACTCAATTCTTTTTTAACAAACAACTCAATATCCTTATCAAAGATTGATTTCTTTGGATTATAGTTTAATCTTCTTATTACTGTATCTATTTCAGGAAGTATATATGGTAAGGAAAATTTCCTTATGCTTTTCATGCCAGCTCTCACAGCTCAAATGATGCCTGTCTGACAGAATTACATCCTATGGAAATGGCAACAGGCAAAGTAGCAATATGAGATGGAACAATCTTTAACTTTAAATCTATAAGAGTTTCTCCAAACTTCAAACCACCAAAGCCAATACCAAGAAGGTTAATCTTTTCCTTTAACTCTTTAGCAATTCTATATTCTGTCTTACTCATTGGATTTTCACTTATTTTATACAGAAGGAGTTTTTTGGAAATATTCAATGCCTTCTCAAAATTTGCCCCTATACATATTCCGGCAATGTAAGGTGGGCAGGCTTTTGACCCGATTTCCTTAAAAGAATCCACAATTTTCTCCTCTATCTCATTCAATCTATAAGATGGATTTAAAGAAAGAATTCTTGTAGCATTCTCTGAACCACCGCCTTTCAAAAGAACAACAACTTTAAGCCTATCCCCCTTGACAAAGTCAAAATCAAAAAACACGGGCAAATTATTTTTTGTGTTTTCTTTTGTCAATGGATCTGCGAGAGATTTCCTCAGATAATACTTTTCGTAAACCTCTTTAACTGCATCTTCACAGGTCTTTTTAAGGTCAAAACCTATATGGACATCCTGCCCTATTTCAAAGAATATCTCCACATACCCTGTATCCTGACAGAGTGCCCTTTTTTCATTGAATGCAATAGAAAAATTTTCTATAAAAAAAGAAACAACCTGTTTGTAGTTATCATTATCAATTTTTTTCAAAAGTTCCTGAAAATACTCCTTAATATCCTCTCGGAGATTAAAACTTGCCTCAACTATTGCATTCTTAAGCTTTTCTCTGAAAAGAGTTTCGCTTACTTCTTTCATTAAAACCTCTTTTTTAACACTTTATTTTAGCAAAAATTCATCACATTGTTCAAAAGAAAAAAATAAGGTAAAAATTAAATACCGAGTTCTTTGCGAATGAGTATTTTCCACTCTTCTGCTTCCTTCGCCCTATCACTTGAAGGAAAAACCGAAAGAAAATTACAAAATGTCTGGTATGACTCTTTCTTTTTGCCCATGTTGTAATAAACAACTGCTGTATAATACATTGCAAGTTCATCGCAATTTTTGGGAATATTTACTATCGCCTTTTTAAGACATTCTAGAGATTTTTCATATTCTTTTTTTTCCAGAAATATAATTGCACTTTTAACAAGTGCCTCATCGCTTTCTTTCTCATTAATAAAAAGATTGTATATTGTTGCATAATTACTTATTGCCTCATCATATTTTTTTGCTTCAAAAAGCCTATTTGCATAGTAAAGAGTTTGCTTTAAGAATGCTTCTTTAACCCTTGCATACTGCTGGCTTTTGCTATCCACCCCGGGATAGTTAAAATACTTCAAATAATTATTTATTGCCTCAGTATAGTTCCCCTTCTCTATGTTTACCCTTGCCAGTCCAACAATACCATCAGAACTGTTTGCCTTCTCAAAAGCCACGAGAGCCTTATCATAAAGTTTTGCATAAAGATACTGATAACCTAAAAGAACAAAAAGAGTACTGTCCTCAACTTTTTCATTGACTATAACATCTTCAAGAAAGGCAAGAACAAAGGAATCATATCTTTCTTCAGTTCTTGAAATACTGCCCAGGAGTTTTATAATTTCTATTTTTCTTTCAGTAGAAATTTCACCACCTTTAGATATTGCCTTTTTAAAAAATTCCTTCGCCTTTTCTAAATCCTTCTCCTCATAAAATACATATCCAACATAGTAGTAAACACCTTTGACTAACTTTGAATCTGGAAATTTCAGCAAAAATTCGTTTGCAAGTTCTCTAACCTTTACAAAGTCTTTTAGTTCAAAAGATACAGTTATTTTTTTAAATAAAACTTCATCTTCTTCTAACTTCACTTCCTCTTTTTTACCAATACTAAAAACCTTATTAGTTAAAAAATCTTTAACATTCTTAGCCCCATTGAAATCGACAAACAGAAATATTATCAGAAAAAATAAAAAAAGGATAAACCCCAGAAATAGGAATTCCCCTTCTCTTCTCATTTTTCCCTTCCCCACAAGTAATCCTTTAAAAACTCACTTTTTTTGATCTTTTTTATTTCTTTTAGCTCTCTTATAATTTCAAGATTTTCTTTTTTCAATTCCCTGCTTATAACAACAGGAAAGATGGTAGAATTTTTTCCCGGCAAAATTCTTTTCTGCCCGTCAACCACCACAGCATAGTAATAAGCCTCTCCTTCTTTTATGTCTTCGTCTTCAAAGTAGAAATCACTTATATTTACAACATATGGACTTAACTCATCCAATTTTTCTATTTTATTTGTACTTTTATAGATTGTAAATATTAATTTTCCTTCATTAGTTTCCTCACCACCAGCATCCCAGAAAATAAAAATGGATTTACCATAATTTTTTACTAATAAATTAGTTACAAAAGGTGCAGTAAAGAAAAGCGGTGTTAGGTTAAGATTTGTTCCTGGGTAAAATAAACCCTTATCCACATCTTCAACAGTTGTTACAAAATAAAAATACTTTTCTCCAGAGTCCACATCTTTATCAGTAAATGTAAAAAGAAAATTTGAATTGGTAAGACTTTCACCACTGAACTCTTTGTATTCAACTAACTTTGAGTTAGTAAGAATGTCTACAGATAAGATCGGCTGGTTTGTATTTCGGTAAATTAAAAAGACTTCTCTATTTGTATTAGCAACCCACTGTAGATAAATGCCATCTTTTATACTTTTACCTTTAAGTTCGGTAATATAAGCTCCTCCGAAAACAAAAGTAAAGATAAAGATAAGTAAAGAACATAAAATAAGAATTATCTTTTGCATTTTTCTTTATTTATCCTCACTTTCGTGATAAGCTTTTTATTATTTTCGGAAAAAAAATCAAAAACACAATCTTGTGCAAAACACTTGCAAAACATTAAAAAAAATTGTAACATACACACAAAACAAAAATTTCATTAAAAAAAAATATATTCTAACTAAAATTTAAACAAAAATAAACAAAAAAATTATCAAATTTTGCACAAAACAACTTTATCTTAACTTTTTTAAATATAAAAAGTTAGGACAAAATAGTAAAAAAGATATACATACTGTAGTACTATTTCTAACGTCTTATTTAAAAATACAAAGAAGGAAGAAGATATGAACATAAGAGAAATGATTGAGGAAAATGAGCAAAAAACACTTTCAAAATTTGCAAAACTCAGTAAAAATGCCTCTCCGAGAAAGGTTTATGAACAAAAGGATGAAGTAAGAACTGAGTTTATGAGAGATAGAGATAGAATTGTTCATAGTGAAGCCTTCAGAAGGTTAAAGCATAAAACCCAGGTTTTTCTTTCTCCCACAAGTGACGTTTACAGAACAAGACTAACACATACCCTTGAGGTTTCTCAGATTGCAAGGACAATATCGAGAGCATTATTCTTAAATGAGGATTTAACTGAAGCTATTGCACTGGGGCATGATGTGGGGCATACTCCCTTTGGCCATTCTGGTGAATTTTTAATACAGAAAGAAATAGATAAGAATTTCAAACACTCAGAACAGAGCGTTAGAGTTCTTCAGGTTCTCGAAAAGAATATGACGGGGCTAAACCTTACTCCGGATGTTATTGACGGTATAAGGAAACACTCTAAGACAGGAAAGACTGAAAAAATAATTTCTTCAGATATGCCTCTAACACTTGAAGGTCAGGTAGTTAGAGTGTCTGATGTAATAGCCTATCTGAACCACGATTTAGATGATGCAATAAGATCTAAGATTATATCAGAGAAGGACATTCCCGAAAATGTGAGAGAAGGTATGGGAGAAACCCATTCCAGAAGGATAAATACCCTTGTGAGGGATGTTATAGAAAACAGTCTTAACTCTCCAGTAATAAAGATTAGCCATGAAAAAATGAAGCTGATGAACACTCTAAGATCATTTCTCTTCGATAATGTTTACAGACATCCTTATATTCAAAGTGAAATGGATAAGGCCTCAAATATTCTTCTTGAACTTTATTATTTCTTGAAGAAAAACATTCACATAGTTTTTGATAGATTTAGCAGAATAAATTATAAACCTGATGAGGATGAAAACAGGTGTATAGTTGATTTTATTGCTTTAATGACTGATAATGAAGCTATAAATTTATATTATAAATATTTTATACCAAAACCTTTTTATTTCAGGGGATGAAAAGTTTGTGTGGATACATATACTATACTTACTAACAATCTTGTTTTTGATTTTAGCTTTCTGTGTGATAATGTATTCAATCTATGTAATTGATAGATTTATTAATGATTCTCTTGCTGGTTTTAACACACTGAGAACAACACTGGCAAACTTTAAAAAGGAGTTTTTAGAAATTTTTTTCATTAAGTTCAAAAAAAATGTATTTTCTACTTTTTATGCAGTATATCTTTATGATGGAAAAAGCCTTTTACTCTCCATTTATGATGACGAACTGATAAATATTTTAGGTCTTCCGCAGAGGCTTGAGCTGAAAGTTCTGGATAAATCAGGAAGGATTTTCATCTCTCATAAATCTTTAAACATAAACCCAGTGAAAAATAAAAACAGAATACTGATTTTAAGATTTTTCAAGCAGAAAGACCTGATACTGGTAATATTATATTTTAAAAGTTTTTTAGCGAAGTTTATTTGCCGGAGTGTAATAAGTATTAATAAGAAAAGGCTGTCCCGAATTATACCGGATCTGTACCTTACCCTAACTGTTGAAGAGAATAAGCAGAAGGAGATAATTGAAAACCTAAGAGATTTCGCTTTTATTACTGTTGATAACGAAAGAAGAATAATTTCCTGGAATAGTGGTGCAAGAATGATTCTTGGTTATTTAAAAGAAGAAATGATAGGGAAAGACTTTCTCAATCTGATAAAAGAGAGTGAAAGAGAAAAAGTAAGTAAACTTTTTGATGTGGTTGATAAAGTTGATGAGGAAAAGATGGAAACAACAATGATAGATTCAAGCACAATCCCGGTTAGTGTTGAATTAGTTGTAAGGAAGCTTCTGGTTAATAATATAAAGATGGGATACTATCTTGTAGTTAAGGATATTACCAAAGAGGTGGTATGGGAAGAAAGTGTAAAAAAACAGTATGTTTTGAATAAAAGAATACTTGATAATATTAGGGAAGGTATAATCCTTGTTGACCAGAATTACAGAATAACATTTATTAATGAAGTCATAAGAAAGATTCTTTATGCGGAGACAAGCTATATTGGAAGAAATATAATTCACGTAATTCCAATCCAGTACGGAGAAAGAATTGTTAAAGAGATAAACGATATTAAAGAGTGTAAGAAAGAAAGAATTTCAATTGATTTGAAAATTGATAACAGGTGGTATAACGTTAGATTTTTCCCTATAAAAAGAGCAGGGGGCTTTATTGAAGAGATAATTATACTATTTATCGATAATGATAAGTTTATGGAAATGCAGGAGAAACTTAGAGAAATAAATAAGAGCCTGATCGAGGATTTAAAAACAGCCCGTCTTCTTCAGATGAGTTTAATTCCCCAGACTTTACCAGTAGATGAAAAGATAGAATTTGAAAGTATTTTTGTTCCATCTGAAGAAGTGGGGGGAGATTTTTACTATGTAGATGTCCTTACTAACAGAAGAGGTAAAAAATATTATTTTTCAATGATATCTGATGTTTCAGGTCATGGGGTAGGAGCTTCTATGTTTACCGTACTTGTCAAGGATATGTACAATGAATATAAAATTACTATTGAAAATCAGGATGAAATAGATGTTTCAGAATTTATAAGTCGTCTTAATAAGAAGATAATTAACCTGAATATTGGTGATATAAAATTTCTAACGCTCTTTGTGCTTTTTTTTGATTTTGAAAGAGAAAGAGCATACTTTTCTTCAGCTGGCCATCCTCACGCGATGATTTTTGGAGAAAATTTCCCATTGCAGTATATAGGAGTTAAAAATTCACCACCTGTAGGAATAATAGAAGATTTTGACTATGAAGTGGGAGAAGTAAAAATAATGCCGGGACAGAAATTTTTTATTTTCAGTGATGGTATCATTGAGTTTTTTGACGATAACATTGCAAGACTTGAAAATTTCATATTGGAAAACAGGTCTTTGCATATTAAAGAAATTAAAGAGAAATTCGATGAGATAATAGAGAAAAAAAGAAAAGAAGAAAATTTTCATTACGATGATGTTACCTGTATCCTGGCACAGATTAAAAAATGAAGAGAGTTAATTTTTTGTTTATTACAGGAAGAAGTATGAGGGAAATTAACTTTTCACTTGAAGAAGTTACAAACTTAAAAAGTGTTTTTAAGAAGGATATGAAACAATTTACAAAACTTGTTTCATCTTTTCTGGAAAAAGTCAAAACAAAAAATGATATAGAAAATTTTTGCTTGTTAGCAGAAAGCCTTTCGGATGAGCTTCATGAACTTGCACCATTTATAGCAGAATTTTTAAATCCAGTTTTTCAGTTGATGATCAAAAGCCACTATTATAGAGAAGTGGCTAAGTATATTTCTCTAATTTCAAATTGTGCTAATTATAAAACAATAGAAATGTTGAAAGAAATGATAGATAAAAAGGATATAAGCAAATTTATTGCAAGTGTTGACATATATAAAATAAAAAAACTTATTTTTGATGTTTCTCAAAAGAAAAAAACAAATGAAAATATTTCATTGAAACTTGAGCTTGAAATTAATGAGCCCGAACTTTCATGGATTGATATTATATGATATATCATTTTTGATATACCTTTCTTTTTGTCGAGAAATCTTATCATTACTTATTTATTTCTGGTTATATGAAATAGATCCGCCTTAGCTTCTATTTGTAAAATTTTATGCAATATATTCTTTTCTGTTGATATCAATCTTTCAAATTTTATATTTTATTATCTATAAATGAATTAAAAAAAGCACTGAAACTTTTAACCCTTCTGGCACATTTTTTGCTCCTTATTGTCAGGAGGCCAATATGCAGGATAATAATGTTCTTTTAAATTATATTAAGCATGTTTCAAAACAACCACTTGTTACACCAAAGGAGGAAAAGGAGCTTGCAAGAAAAGCAAGAATGGGGTGCTTGCTTTCAAAAGAAAGGCTTATCAATGCCAACTTGAGACTTGTTATTAAAATTGCGAAAGAATTCAAACCAAATAAGGAAGTAAGTTTTATGGACATTGTTCAGAATGGAAATATAGGACTTATCAAGGCTGTAGAAAAATTTGATCCGGACAGAGGAGTAACTTTTTGTAACTATGCAGCATACTGGATAAGACAGAGTATAATCAGGGGATTTTTGAAGTCTAATTTTGGAGGAGGGGTTTCTTACAGGATGGCGGAAAGCATTAAAAAAGTAAGAGACTTTATCCTTGATTTTAAGGAAAAAAATAAGAGGTTTCCAGCTGTAGATGAAATTTGCAGGGAAATAAAGTGTAAAAAATCACTTGCAATGGATGTTTTACAGAGTATTGGAGAAAGGAATAGTAATTTCAACCTTTTATGCGAAAACGGCGATGCTATTCTTTCAAATTTACCTGATAATAGATATAATCCTGAAATAGTGGTGGAGAATGAAATTGTAAAAGATGATGTAGAGAAGATGCTTTGCGATGTAAACGAAAGGGACAGAGGAGTAATAAAACAGCGATTTGGTTTTGAAGAGAAAGACGAAAAGTCTACTTTAAGTGATATCGGGAGGAGATATTCTCTTTCAGCAGAAGCTATAAGACAGATTGAAAAGAAGGTATTACAGTATTTGAGAATGAAGTATAGCTTTATGTCAGTTTATCTAACGATGGAATCTTAAGTGGTGTAAACCCCATTACCCTGCACAGCTGTGCAACCTCCTGCATTACCAGCTTTATTACTAAATTAGCCCGATCTCAAGTAATCAGAAGGAAGGAAATTTATTATCCCTTCTTTTAATGTTCTGTGAACGGGTTTTGTTAACCAGGGATCAAAATCAAGAATATTTTCCACATCCTTTCTTGCAACGAGAAGGAGTTTTTCATTTATTAAGTAGTCAAGAATTTTCAAATCCGGCATCCCGGATTGTTTTACACCAAGTATTTCTCCAGGCCCCCTCAATTTTAGGTCTTCTTCAGCTATCTTAAATCCATCATTGTACTTGCAAATTATTTCCATTCTTTTTTTGGTATCTTCAGATTCATCTCCGTTTGTTACAAGTGCACAGTAAGATTGTTCCTTTCCTCTTCCCACCCTTCCACGAAGCTGGTGGAGCTGAGAAAGCCCGAACCTTTCTGCCCCTTCAATAACCATAACTGTTGCATTTTCCACATCTATTCCTACTTCTATCACACTTGTAGAGACAAGGATGTTTATTTTATTTTCCTTAAAGTCATTCATAATTTTTAGTTTTTCTTCGGTGTTTATTTTTCCATGCAAAAGCCCCACCTTAAAATCTTTAAAATAGTTTTTAAGTTTTTCATAGTTTTTTATCGCGTTTTCTACCTCAAGCCTGTCAGATTCATCTATAAGTGGGTAGACAAAATAGGCCTGCCTTCCCTTTTCAATTTCTGATCTTACAAAGTTTAAAAGCTGTGGATAATCCTTATCTTTTCTGAACCATTTTGTGATGATGGGTTTTCTACCAGATGGCATTTCATCTATGATTGAGATATCCAGATCTCCGTATAAAGTTAGCGAAAGGGTTCTTGGAATTGGAGTTGCTGTCATTACAAGTATATCGGGATTGTCCCCTTTTTTAGCAAGCAAAATTCTCTGTTCCACTCCAAATCTGTGCTGTTCGTCAAATATTATAAAGCCAAGATTTTTAAAGTTTACATCTGGTTGAATAAGAGAATGTGTGCCAATCACTATCTTTAAATTTCCATTTGAAAGACTTTCAATAATTTTTTCTCTTTCTTTATCAGGAGTACTTTTTGTTAATACTTCTATTTCTATTCCCAGATTTGCAGCAAGTTTTTTGAAATTACTGAGGTGTTGATATGCAAGAACTTCTGTGGGTACAATCATTGCAGATTGAATACCATTTTCAGCTGCAAAAACCATTGCAGCAAAAGCCACAACTGTTTTTCCACTACCGACATCCCCCTGGAGCAGTCTGTGTAATGGTATGTTACTTTTCATACTTGAAATAATTTCGTTTAGTGCTTTATTCTGACTCTGTGTTAACTGAAATGGCAGAGAGTTTAAAAATTTGTTAAGAAGAGTTTCTTTTGTATATCTTGAATTTTTTAATAGATTACTCTGGTGTTTTCTTTTCATTAATACGGCAAGCTGTATTGCAAATAATTCTTCGAAAGCAAGTCTTAATCTTGCTTTTTTCAATTTCTTTTCATCTTCAGGGAAATGAATGTTTATTAATGCTTCTTTTTTTGAAAATAGGTTATGGGCTTTTATGAGGTAAGGGGGTAATTCATCATCTATTAAATCTATGTATTTTGAAATTACTTTAGAAATTATGGAGCGAATTTCTTTTAATGTGAGTCCTTCAGTGAGAGGATAAACTGGAAAAATTTTGCCAAAGTTTTTAGGTGGCTGGTTTTCATTGTATTCCTCGAAATCAAAGTTGGAGGTTTGAAGTTCGTTGAATTTGAATGAGAATTCAGCATAGATCCAGTATTTTTTACCAACTTTAAGTTGCTGAAACAAAAATTGTCTATTGAAACCAACAAGACTGGCTCTCATTTTAGAATCCTGGATTATAATCTTGGGATGTTTTGTGTTGTTGTAAAATATACTCTGATGTTCAACAACTGTTGCTATAATGCAGACAGGTCTTTTTTGAAGGAATGAAGTTTCTATGGATTCAATAACTGATCTGTCTTCATAACGATAAGGGAAAAAAGTAATGAGGTCGTAAACGTTTTCAACATCTAACTTTTTTAGAAGGGAAACCTGCCTTTTTGTTAAAAAGCTTAAGCCTTCTAATGAAATGTTTTTTAATTCTGGCAGAAACATTTTAGATGAAACCTTTTATAACTGCTGGGACATTCTGTAAGACATTTCTTTTTTATAAAGGTCGTTATAGTAGTAACCTCTTTTTGATAACTCTTCTTTAAGACTATCTGGAAATGGAATAAATCTCCAGAAAATATATCTTAAATCCTGGGATTCAAGTTTTTGAATTCCTTCAGACTCCTTTGTAATCCAAAGCACATAATCACTTATAAATCTTAATTTTATGTCTCCCTTTATCTTGTTAGAAGTTATATATTCATAATACCTTGCAGTTAAACCTTCATCCATCCAGTGATATCCCGCCATTTCTTTTGCCACCTGCCATCTAAAATCTCCAAGGGCAATTATTACTGCAAAACGTGGATTTCTTGAAAAAATAGGGATAGCGATTCTTCCCCGGCTTGTAGCTTTGTTGTATCTGTCGTATGGTTCCCAGCATATACCATAGTTACCATATCCAGGCGTTAAAAGAACATTGGGTGTAATTTTGTGAACATTTTGTCTGAACTTTCTTTCAAAAATTGTTGGATCAAGTGCTTCTATTTCTTTTAGATGTTTGAAAGTATTCGCCTTGAAATTATAAACTTTTGTTTCCTTGGGAAGAAATGCACTGTGTATTATTGGAAAATGATTTCCCTGCCTTCCAACGCACATTTTTATCATCTGCCTTACACAACCAATCTCGTTTTCTATTGTTCTTGAATCTACATTATACTTTATCTCCTTGTTTTCCATACTTGAATTTGCGAGCAATTCACTTTCAAGGTTTTGATATTCTTCAAGTTTTTCATAGTAGGACCTTTTTGCTACATTCATTTCTTTATCATACTTTTTTAATTCCCTTAAAGTATCTACGATTTCTTCCATTTTTTTGAGTTGATCTTCCTGATACACATCAGATGCACCCAGACTTGTATCCATGCCATGATTTGTAATATAATTTACAATAGAAATCAAAGCTTCCTCAAGTATTCTTCTTCTCTCAGCTGCATTTATGTAATTTCTCTTTTCAATTTCAATTAAACCGGCTGCCTTTTCAAGCTTGCTTTGTAAAATACTTTCATCTTTTCCATTGGCTTTTCTGATAGGCTGTTCATCTGTTAAACTTGGTTTAAGTTTGCCTTTCTTGATTTCTAAAAACCACTCATCTACATAAAATATACAATTTTCTTCATCTTTTTCATCAAAATTCTGAGAAAGGATCAACTTTTGGTCCTCTACCGTAAGATATTTGAGGTCCAGAAGTCCAAACCTGATAAAAAGCCTCTTTTCCTTAGGGGTATTATCTCCAAGTTTCATTACTATATCATGGTAGAGTTGCCAGAAAGTAGAAGATAATCTTTCTCTATATACAACTTTTTTATCCTTATCTGCTTCTTTTTCAAATAGGTCTTTTAACTTCAGTAGATTTTCAACTATTTCAGGATCCTCATCAGCCAGGACTTTTTTCATAAAACTATCCGGAAGTTTATTAAAAAGTGGCCCCATGTAGAACTCCTTTTTTAACTACATAATGTATAATACATTAAATATCTCAATATGTCAATACATTTTATGGATGTGCTTTGAAGGTTTCTGGCTTATTTTAATGTAAAATTTTTTCCTTTTTCGAAGGCTTTGAGGTTAATTTCAATGTATTCTTTTTTTACATTCTTTTTTATAGATTCTATCCAGAAATTCTCTTTAATTTGTGGAATTTTTTTTGAAAAAATTCCTAGCATAAAAGTATTAAATACTTTTGGATTACCAAGTTCTTTTAGTAAATTTTTTGTTTCAATAAGATAAATATTTTTAGTTTTCTTGCTCATAATCTCTGTAAAATCCTCTGGATATTTTGCATTACCAAAAAGAACGCTTATAGGGGGAATTTCAAGATCCTGAACAATGGCAATAGAATTTTCTTTCAATAATGGAATATACCTTAATGCTTCAAGTTTTTCAAAACCTATAATGAAATCCGCTTCATTTTCTGATATTACAGGGGAATAAACCTTTTCACCATATCTTATGTAACTTACCACACTTCCCTGTCTCTGACTCATACCATGTATTTCGCATTTTTTAACATCAAAACCACTCATAAAAAGTGAGTCAGATATAATGTCTGAGGCCAGAATTGTTCCCTGACCACCAACTCCACATATGATAATATTTTTTGTTTCTTGCATGGCTTCTCCAAATTTTATATTTTTATTACTAACAGTGTTCTATCATCCTGTTGTAATGTCCCTTCAAAGAATTCCTCTAAATAGATTAAAATTTCACTTAGTATTTCTGAAGCTGTTCTTTTCATATTAACTTTTTTCAGTATTTCTACAAGATTGGTTTTACCAAGTTGTTCTCCTGCCGGATTTGTTCCCTCAATGATTCCATCACTGAAGAGGATTAAAACATCTTCTTTGTTTAACTGGATATTATTAACAGAAAACCTTGCGTTTTTAAATGTTCCCATAATTGGATTTTTGTTCTTCAACCACTTCAACTTTTCTTCAGATGAATTATAGTAAAGCTGGTCAATATGACCTGCTGAAATAAAGCTTAATTTCTTTTCATTAATATCAATTAATGAGGCAAAAAGTGTGGCATAAGAATAGGTGTTTTCAAGAATCCTTGTAAGTCTCTGATTCAGTATATAAAAAGCTTCTCCTAAGTCAGCGAACTTCCCTTCTTCTATAAGCTCTTCAATTTCTACTTTTAATATTGCCCAGATCATCGCAGCATATATTCCATGGCCTGAGGCGTCCCCTAAAAAAGTTAAAAGTTTTGAATGATCCAGAGTATAGAAATCATAATAATCACCACCTACACTTTGCATTGGCATGTATGATATTTCCATATCTATGTATTTTTGTATCATTTTTTGTTTATCAAGTGGCAGTAATGATATCTGTAAGGATTGTGCAGTTCTTATATCGTCTATAATCTGTCTGTTAAGTTCAGTTAGTTTTTTGTTCATTTCGGAAGCTCTTACAAGAACATCAAGGTATTCAAATATGAAATTTAAGCTTAAACTCAAGGATAAAAATATTACTCCATAAGCATACATTGAGCCGAATTTTATAAAATAGTTTATTTTATCCATAATTGTAACAGCAATATCCAGAGTACTTAACAAAATTGCAGATATGCTGCTGAAAAAGATTACCTTGTATCTCAGTAAATTAATTTCTGAAATTTTTCCTTTTTCCCTTGTTATGGCAGTTTTAAATTCTATGATTTCAAAGATTGAAATTGTGAAAAGAAAAAACATAAACGCTAATGAAATAATTTTGTAAATAAAAAGTTGAGATGACAGGAATATAAAATATATAAAATTGGAGAAAATGAATATTAAATTTATAGCAGTAAAAACTATGAGATAGAGTTTGGTTTTTTCTTTATAATCATCCGTTTCCACAAATGTCATATCTTTTAAACTTACAAGAAGATTTCTTATAAGGAATATTAAGAATATGAGTGATAAATTGGCTGTTGTGTTTTTTAAAATGTGAAAAAGCACAGGAGTTTTTTCTGAATAGATGAACATTCCTATAATGCTTGTTATGCTATTGAATAAAGCTATTAAACCAATGTAATATAGAGAAGCGGAAGAGTAAAGAATAACTTTTTTATATCCTGAAAATGAAATTAAAAATATCACCGATTGAATCAGCAAAAACAGGCTGAAGCAGCTTGAGATTACAAAGGAAATAAAACTCATGTTCATTTAAGATCCTTTGCTTACTGGTCTTTGAATTTTTTTATTATATTTTCCCCGATAATGCATATTTCATCAGCAATTATTACTGAAATTTCATTTATGCCAAGCTCTTCTTGTATAATTTTCTTAAGTTCTTCTTTTTTATAGGGATTTACTTTTATTACTCTTTTTACTCCAAAGCCTCTTATTAAGTTTTCGAGGTCTATTTGAGTAGTGGATTGAAACTTATTATTCAGCCCTGTAGAAACAGTGGGTTGATGCCCTGTCATTGCTGTAATTCTGTTATCAAGGATGATTAGTTTTATTGGAATATTGTTGTAGACAGCATTAAGAAGATGTGGTAATCCAGAATGAAAGAAAGTTGAATCTCCTATAACAGCAAGGGATGGTGTATTTTTATTTGAAAGTTTTTGAACCTTTTTTAATCCTTCCTCCATTCCAATGCTTGCTCCCATACATATTGTAGTATCCATTGAATCGTATGGTGGTAATGCGCCGAGAGTATAGCAACCTATGTCTCCCATTACTGTTACGTTAAGTTCTTTTAGCACTTCAAAAACAGGTATGTGTCCACATCCTTTGCACAGAACAGGTGGTCTTGGGGGTAACTCTTGAGGATAATAGTTTTGAGTGTTTATACCAAAAGCCTTTCTTATTCTGTCTGGTAAAAGTTCACCTGTGATGGGGATTAATTCTTTTCCAGTTAGATTAAAACCACAGGCTTTTAGCTCTTCTTCAATGACAGGGTCAAGTTCTTCAATTACATAGAGCTTTTTAACTTTTGAAGCAAATTCTCTAAGCCTTTCAATGGGAATAGGGTACATACCAATTTTAAAAATACTTGCTTGCGGGAAAACCTCCTTTACATAGTTGTATATCAAACCATGAGTGATTATACCGGTTTCATAAGAATTATATTCTTCAATATGGCCATTGAAGTTTTCAGAAAAGGTTCTTAATTTTTTATATCTTTCAATAATAAATGGATGTTTTGGAATAGCGTAAAGCGGCATCATCGTGTATTTTGCAACATTTTTCTTGTATTTATATTCTGGTTTACTCCTTTTTGGTTCTTCAAGACTTACAATACTTTTGCTGTGTGCTACCCTTGTAACCCCCCTCACTATTACAGGTGTGTCAAAATTTTCAGATATTTCGAATGCAATTTTCGTAAAGTTTTTTGCTTCATTGCTGTCCATTGGTTCAAATAGCGGAATTTTTGCAAACTTTGCATAGTTTCTTGTGTCCTGTTCGTTTTGTGAGGAGTGCATACCCGGATCGTCCGCAACATAAATGACAAGACCAGCATTTACTCCAGTGTAAGAAAGAGTCATCAAAGCATCAGCTGCTACATTTAATCCAACATGTTTCATTGTCGCTATGCTTCTTACTCCTCCCAGTGAGGCTCCTATGGCAATCTCAAGTGCAACCTTTTCATTAATACTCCACTCACTGTCAATTTCTGGATATAAAGTTGAAATTGTTGTAATAACTTCAGAACTTGGAGTACCGGGATAACCTGTGGATACCCATACATTTGCTTCATAGCAGCCTCTTGCAATTGCTTCATTACCAGTAAGTAGTGCTTTCATAAAATTCCTCTATTTTAATGATTGTTCTATTGCAAAGGCAACATTTAGAATTGTTTGTTCATCAAGAATTTTCCCTATTAACTGGGAACCTATTGGTAGTCCATTTGTTGAAAAACCGGTAGGTATTGAAATTGCTGGTAATCCGGCAAGGTTTACTGAAATTGTATAAATGTCAGACAGATACATTGAAATAGGATCATCTATTTTTTCTCCAATTTTAAAGGCTGTTGTAGGGCTTGTTGGGGATAATATAACATTCACTTTTTCAAAAGCTTTGTCAAAGTCCATCTTTATTAGATTTCTTACCTTAAGTGCTTTAAGATAATATGCATCGTAATAACCTGCTGATAGAACATAAGTACCAAGCATAATTCTTCTTTTCACTTCTGCTCCAAAGCCTTTGCTTCTGGTTTTTGTATAAACTTCAGAGAGAGTTTTTGCATTCTCCCTTAAACCGTATTTTATACCATCATATCTTTCAAGATTTGAACTCGCTTCAGCGGTTGCTACAATGTAGTATGTGGATACAGCATATTTTGAGTGAGGGAGTGAAATTTCCATGATCTCTGCACCAGATTTTTTCAATAACTCTGAAATTTCAAGTACATTCTTTTTTACTTCATCATTAAGGCCTTCTATGAAGTATTCTTCAGGCAGTCCAACCTTCAGTCCTTTAATATTTCCATCAAGCTTGTACTGTCTGGGTTTAATATTTAAACTTGTAGAATCTTTAGGATCGTGCCCTTCCATTGCAGAAAGTATTAATGCTGTATCCTTCACGGTTTTTGCAATAGGTCCAATCTGATCAAGGGAAGAGGCAAAGGCAACCAGTCCGTATCTTGACACAAGACCATAGGTTGGTTTCAGTCCCACCACACCACAAAATGCAGCTGGCTGTCTGATTGAACCACCAGTATCGCTTCCAAGAGCTACAGGTGCAAGACCAGCAGCTACTGCTGCAGCAGAACCACCTGAGGAACCTCCTGGAACTCTGCTTTTATCAAATGGATTTCTTGTAATACCATAGAAAGAAGTTTCAGTGGATGAACCCATTGCAAATTCATCCATATTTAGTTTGCCAAGAGGTATCATCTTTTCTCTATAAATAAGTCTTTCTACGACAGTTGAATTATATGAAGCTTTGTAGGATGTTAGTATTCTTGAACCACATGTAGTTGGAAAGCCTTTTATGTTTATATTGTCTTTTATGGCTATTGGGACACCTGTAAGAGGCGAATTTTTGCCTTCTTTTATTAACTCATCTGCCTCTTTTGCCAGTTTTATTGCTTCTTCCTCCATTATGGTAATGTATGCATTTATTCCATCCTCTTTGCTTTTGTCTTCTTTAATTCTATCAATAAAAGCCTTTGTAATTTCAACAGAAGAAAATTCTTTGTTTTTCAGGCCTTCTGATATTTTTTCCACACTGAGATTAAAAAGATCCATCATTTACCCCATATTCAATAAGCATTTTTGATGTTTTTTCTATGGCTGAAAATAACAATCAACATTGTTAAAATACTTAAAGCAAGCAAAAATCTTCTTTGAGGTTCGAGGATAAAAATTGTAACCGGAAAAAGAACTGCAGCGGTCAGTGAAGAAGCCCAAACTCCCTCCTGAAGTTTTTTGAAAAAAACTTTAAATGGATTTTCAACTTCCCTGCCTTCTCTATTTTTTAAGTAAGTGAAAAGTCTATAACTTAAAAGTACAATTAAAAAGCCAATAAGGCATAAAGTACACTCCATTGGAGCAATTAAAAAGTATATCCCGGTAAATGTGGCTACACCCTTTCCTCCCTTGAAACCAAGATATATTGGGAATATATGTCCTAATGCTGAAGCAAAACCTGCAATAATTAAAGCGAGGTCCTTATCCATAAAGTTTACTCCGAGCTTGCCCACAATTATTACAGGCAATGCACCTTTTAAGAAATCGAATATAAACACGGGCACAAAGCCTTTAAAAAAACCGAATTGCCTGCTTACATTTGTAGCACCTATATTTCCTGAACCTACCTTTCTTATATCAACTCCAAGCATAGAGGAATATATTAAGCCAAAAGGGATGGAACCAAATAAATAGAATGCCACAAGTAGAAATAAATACTGTATTATACTCATAGTTTTCTCCTCTGAAGAATTATAAAAATTATACATTGAAATGAAAAAAAAATAAAGTAAATAAATTTAAGCTTGCCACCAATACTTTTATGCTTATTATACTTAAGCTTTTGCTTTTACATCCGATATATTTTTATGTGCAGAATAGTTCCCCTCCCAATTCTGCAACGTTCACAGGATGTGAATTGGTAAGGGCTGTCCAGTTTTGGACAGCCTGAATTTTTAAAATTATGAATCTGTTTGATTTATTTCTGTATTCAAAAAATATTCTTGAAATTAATGGTATTCAATCAGCTGAACAGGAAGCTCTCCTTATTATATCTGAAATATTGAATATTTCAAGGCATGAAGTTTTTATCCAGAAAAATAAAAAAATTCCTTTTTTCAAGGTATTGAAAATATTAAGTGCCGTGAAGAAAAGGAGTAAAAAAATTCCGCTTGCTTATATACTTGGATACCAGTATTTTTATCTTGATAAGTTTCTGGTTGATAAACGTACATTCATTCCTCGCTTTGATACAGAACATATTATTTATGCAATTACTGATATGAAGTTGCAGTTTTCAAAGATTCTGGATGTATGCTGTGGCAGCGGAATACTTGCACTTACACTTGCAAAAATTTTTCCAGAAAGTAAGGTTTTTGGTATAGATATTTATGTAAAACTGGCGGTTAAGAATAAGAAAAAATTAAAAATAAAAAATGCACATTTTATAAAAGCAGATTTTTTAAAGGAAAACTTAAATTTTTCAGGTAAGTTTGATCTTATCGTATCCAATCCTCCCTATCTTTCAAGTGAAGATTTTTCACTTCTTCAAGAAGAATCAAAAAAGTATGAACCTTTTTTGGCTTTTTATGGTGGAGAAGATGGTCTTAAGTTTTATAGAAGGGTTGCAGAATTTTCTGTTGACTTTCTTGCCTTTAATGGATATATTGTCTTAGAGGTAGATCATAAGTGGAAAAAAGTTATGGAGATTTTTTCTTCTTTTTCTTATAATGAAAGCTCTATGAAAGTAATAAAAGATTATAATGGACTTGAAAGAGTTCTTGTCATTAAAAAAGATTTTCTTTGATAAGGAATAATGATGAAAGAAAGTATTCTTGAATTTTCTTTTAATGAGCTAAAGGATGGTCTTGTAAAGAATGGTTTTAAGGCATTTAGAGCCTATCAGTTGATGGGATGGATATACAAAAAATTTGTTTTTGATTTTTCTAAAATGACAGATATATCAAACAGGGAAAGAGAAATTCTTGCGGAAAGATATAGTATTATTTCTCTTGAGCAAATTGATTATGTTATGGATGCAGAAACTGTAAAATTTTTATTTAAAACCAGCGACGGAAACTATATAGAAAGTGTCATAATATTTGCCCCTTCTGAAAGAGATAAAGATGAAAGGGTAACTCTCTGTGTTTCCACACAGATTGGTTGTGCTTTAAAGTGTGATTTCTGTGCCACAGGTCAATTAGAATTCAAAAGAAATCTTACTGTAAGCGAAATTCTTTCTCAAGTTCTTTTAGCCGAAGAGTTTTTAAAATCTCGTTTTGCTACCAGAGGAAATTCAACCAGAAATATTGGAAACATTGTCTTTATGGGGATGGGAGAACCACTTTTGAATGTGGATAATGTGTTAAAGGCAATTTATATATTAACTTTTTCTGGTGGATATAATATTGGGGCAAGACATATTACAATTTCTACAGTGGGAATTATAGAAGGTATAGAAAGGCTTGCGAATATTCCCCTGCAGGTAAGGCTCGCTGTTTCACTTCATTCCCCCTTCCAGCACAAAAGAGAAAAGCTTATTCCCATTGCAAGGAAATATAAATTAGAAGATTTGATCGGTGCATTGGAGAATTATCAACGAAGTACAAAAAGGAGAATAACATTCGAATATATCCTTATTGATGATTTTAATGTGTCTGATGAGGAAGCTATTGAATTATCAGGCTTATTAAGGAACTTAGAATATAATTTAAACTTGATTGAATACAACCCTGTTAAAAATAGATATTACCGGTCTCCTTCAGAAGATAAAATAAAACTTTTTACTGACAGACTAAAAAATCTAAATATACCTTTTGTAATTAGAAGAAGAAAAGGAGAAGGAGTTTTTGCCGGTTGTGGACAGTTAGGTCTATACTGGAAAAACACTAGCTTTCAGTAGTAACGTTTCTTGATCCACAGATCGGGCAACTTACATCCAATGAGTCATTTTCTTCATCTGTTTCAGAAACCATATCGACCCATTTGTGCCCACAATCTTCACATATAAATTTTACTTCAACCTCTTCTTCAATTTCATCATCGAAGAGATCACTATCATCTTCGAAGCTTTCAAAATCTTCAAATTCCTCATCATCTTCAATGAAATCATCTTCGTCATCATCAATATAGAGATCGTCTAAATCATCTTCATAGTCTTCATAATTTTCATAATCTTCTTCGTCACGTTCCTTTGCAAATTCTTCTACATAATCAAACTCTTCAAGTTCATCAAATTCTACATCATCAGAAACAGAATTTCCCACAATATCTTTCATATACATTTTAATCACCTCTCTTAAGAAAGATTATCTATAGTAAAGAATAAAACTCAAGCAGCGAAAATTTATTATATTTAATATTATTATGCTTTTTTAGAATATGTCAAGATTTTTATCGAAAAAATTTTATTAATTTATTTGAAAATAAATCGAGAATATTTTATAATATTACTTCGAAAAGGTGTTATTTATGGATTGCATATTCTGTAAAATTGCAAGTAGGGAAATTTCTTCAAATATAGTTTTTGAAAATGAGAAAGTTTTGGCTTTCAGGGATATTAATCCCCAGGCACCGGTGCATATAGTTGTAATTCCAAAGACTCATATTGATACTTTGAATGATGTAAAGGATTTTGGTATTTATGTTGAAATTTTTAAGGCCATAAATGAAATTGTAAAAAAAGAAGGGATAGATAAAAACGGGTATAGAGTTGTTGCAAATTGTAACAAAGATGGCGGACAGACTGTTTTCCACCTCCATTTTCATTTACTTGGTGGAAGATATATGGATTGGCCTCCAGGATAAAAATATTTTTTAAAATAGAGGTGATGTTAATGCTTTTGATCGAGGTTAAAGACAATGAGTCTATTGATTCTGCATTGAAGAAGTTTAAGAAGGAAGTTGAAAAGGATGGAATTTTAACTGAAGAAAAGAAACATCGTTTTTATGAGAAGCCATCCGAAATCAAGAAGAAGAAGATGGCAAGTATTGAAAGGAAAATTGAGAAGAAGGTAAGAAAGTTAAAGCAAATGAGTAAGTATATTTAATTTTCTGGAGAATTCTTATGAGCTTATTTGATGATATCCAGAAGAAGTATCTTGAGGCAAGAAAGAATCAGGATAAGTTTCTCTCTGTTGTGTTAGGAATGCTTGTTTCTGATTTGAAATATGAGAAGATAAATAAACAGAAAGAACTGGAAGATGCTGATGTAATTTCTGTAATTCAGAAAAGTATAAAGCAGAAGAAAGAAGCCTTAGAAGAGTTTAAGAAGGCTGATAGAAAGGATTTAATCGATAACGCTACAAAAGAAATTGAGGTTCTACTTTCATTTTTGCCTTCCATGCTTTCGGAAGAAGAGCTTGTAAACCTTGTCAAGTCTACTATTGCTGAATTAAATGCTTCTTCCATGAAAGATCTGGGAAGGGTTATGAAAGAGGTTATGCAGAAAGCCAAGGGTAGAGCTGACGGGGCAAAAGTAAAAGAAATTACCACCTCTCTTTTGCAGGGATAAATAATGAGTTTAAAGCTCCTTTTGGAAGAAAACACTCAAAGACTTTCATCCAATCGTTATCCTGGTAGAGGAATTATAGTTGGTCTCTCAGAAGATGGAGACAGATTTTTTCAGATTTACTGGATTATGGGAAGAAGTGCATCAAGCAGGAGTAGAGCTTTTGAACGGGAAGGGGATTTTGTAAGGGTAAAATCTATCGATAAAGCGGATATTGCAAATTCTTCTCTGCTGTTTTATTATCCTGTAAAACATTTTAAAAATTTTCATATAGTTACAAATGGAACTCATACGGATAGAATCGAATGTTACCTGAAAGAGGGCAAAAATTTTTTTGATGCCCTTCTGGATGATACCTATGAGCCAGATCCGCCTCACTATACTCCAAGAATTGCTGGGCTTTTAGATATAGAAAATGCCTCTGTTAATCTTGCAATTCTGAAAAAGGATAGTTTTTCTGATGGCTGTATCAGGATTTTATATAACTATTCAAAGGTAATAAATGGAAGTGGATACTGTATACATACCTATGATGGTGATGCAAATCCGCTACCCTCTTTCTCCGGTGATCCTTATATTCTTCCTATAATGAATACAATTGAAGACAATCTTTCTTTTTACTGGAATCTACTTGATAATGAGAATAAAGTTTCTCTTCTTGTAAAAGAGATTTTTCCTGATGGAGAGATTAATATTGGTATTATTAATAAATATAATGTAGCTTAACTCAAGTTTTCTTTTAACTTTTGGACTTTCTGAAAAACAGAATTTTATAATTTTTAACACAATTTCTATATTTTTGCATATTGATTTTATAAAAAACTTTCTTTCTAAAAGAAAAGAGGCTTGGGTGAAAGTTTTTGTAAAATTTATATAGATTTACAGCTGAACTGGAGAGAAGTTATGGTTTTAGAATTTACAAAGATGCATGCCTTAGGAAATGATTATATTTTGATAAATGGATTTGAATATCCTGATATTATAAAAAATGCAAAAGATCTTGCAATTAAATTATCCAACAGGCATTTTGGTGTTGGTGGTGATGGAATAATTTTTGCACTTCCCTCAACCAGGGCTGATATAATGATGAGAATATTCAATGCAGATGGAAGTGAAGCTGAGATGTGTGGTAATGGAATAAGACAGCTTTCTCTTTTTGCTTTTGAAAAGAATCTTATTTCCCGAAATGATATTCTTGTTGAGACCCTTGCAGGCATTAAGAAAGTCAAACTGGATTTAAAAGATGGCAATGTGGAAAATATAGTGGTGGATATGGGGATGCCTATCTTAATTCCGCAGAATATACCTGTCAATGCCAGCTTAAATGAAAAGGGATTTGTAAATGTTTCACTTGAGGTAGAAGACAAAAATTTTATGTTTACTGTGGTTTCCATGGGGAACCCCCATGCAATTACTTTTATTGAGGACATTGACAATATAGATGTTAAGAAATATGGTAGTGTGGTAGAAAATATGACGGCTGTCTTTCCCAGAAGAACAAATGTTGAGTTTATTAAGGTATTGAGTAGAACTGAAATAAAAATGCGAGTATGGGAAAGGGGGAGTGGTGAAACAATGGCATGTGGCACAGGTGCATGTGCTTCTGTTGTAGCTGCAGTATTGAATGGTTATACCGATAAAAAAGTTCTTGTTCATCTGCCGGGCGGTGATCTTTTTATTGAATGGGCTGACGAATCTATTTTGATGAAAGGGGATGCGAAAAAGGTTTTTGAAGGTAGAATTATAATTTAACCTGATAAAGCTTTATTTCTTCATTTTCTTCTTTTAACTTGTAAACTCTGTTAATAATAACCCTTGATTTTAAATTTTCATAGACTTTGGATGTTATTATAAGATTTGCTCTTTGACTTTTACAGACATCTGTTATTTTTTCCGCAAGTTCAATTCCTCTTCCTGCAACAACAATCTCATTAATATTTTTTGATTTTACAGGTAATAACATAACTTTTGTTTTTTCTTCACATATAGCAGCGTGAACAAGGAATTCCATTCTGTCGGTTATAAATTTACTGTTGTCTTTAATAAGTCTTTCTGCAACCTCTAAGGCATTTAGATACCGGTGGGAATAGTTTTCAGGGAAGCCAAAGAGCAAAAAACATTTGTTTCCATAAAATAATGGATATGCATCGTATTCTATAGCATACATACCCACAGATTTTATAAAATCTCTTAATTTGTCAACCTCTTTGAATTTTATATCATCTATTGAATATCCAAAAGATAGAATAACTACCTCATATTCTCTATCCAGGATAGAAAATCCATACTTTAATAACTTTGATTTTAAGTTTTCAGAAATATAGCTTGAATAGAATAATCCACCCCATTCACTTTTTTTCTCCTTTATTACTCTGTCATAAATACTCTGAAGGAATCCTATCTCAAAATCAAGTGGGTAATTAAGCAGAGGTCTTTTTGAAAGCTTTTTATAGTTTAAATATCTTATAGTGGCAAAAATGAAATTTACTATTATGTTTGTTAGAATTACACTTAGAGATGCGAGAATATCAAACTGAGTGAATTTTTTTATAAAAAAAATCTTGTAGAATAAAAAGAAGAAAGCCGTTAGGTAGGAAATAAGAAAGTATATAAACCTCGAAAAAAAACTTGCATTCCTTATCGAAAGTTCGAGTTTTCTTAACATAAAAATCGAGATAATTGAAAAAAGGAGATAAAAAATCGAATGAATGTTAAAAACTGAAAGAATTATAAAATACACCCTTACAATATCCTGTTCCATTTTAAAAAGGTAATATCCACAGGATAAAAGAATAAGAATTTCTGTAAATACAATCAAAAAAGGAAGATTACTTAAAGTTTTATAATAGGCTTTTTTGCTTTTTGCATAACCCGACATTAAAAACAGGGAAAATATAAATTGAAATATAGAGAGAAAACCATAGAAGTATATAAGGGGCAAGTCAATTCTTAAAGGGAAAAGAAAAATAAGATACTTTATACAAAGCATTACCAGAGATTTATAAATGAAAAACAGGAAAACAAAAGATAAAAGAATCATATACCCCCCGAATTAACTTTTAAGCACCTTCCATTCTTCCTGCTCAAGATAGATTAGATGGTTGAAAATTGTTCTATCATATACATCATTTGTTATTGGAGTAATTGAGACAAAATTTTCATATACAGCACTTAAATCTGAATTTTCTTCATATTCAAAACCCGGATCATCTCCACCTATTGTTACATAGGATTTTCCATCTATTTTTTCAAATATTATTGAATCTTTGTAAACCCTTTTCCCGAGATGGGTTATTTTAATGCCTTTAGGCTTGGAATTATCAGGAAAATTTATGTTCAAAAGGATATTTTCAGAAAGGAGTTTTTTATTCAATTTTTCAATTAATTCAGCTAAAAATTTTGCTGGCAATTCAAATGATTTATTTTTATTCCACTTATCCACCGAGGCTGCGATTGAGAAGATATTGTTTAATAAACCCTCTCTTGCTCCAGCTACTGTTCCTGAATAGAAGATGTCTTCTCCCATATTCGGGCCATTATTAATTCCAGATATCAAAATATCAAAGTTAATATCTTTAAAAAGATACAATAGGGCAACTTTTACACAATCTGCCGGTGTTCCATCAATCGCATATTCATTTTTATTTATTTCAAGAAGTTCCATTTTCTTAAATAGAGTGATAGAGTGGCTTGAGGCACTTTTCTCCCTTATTGGGGCACAAAGATAAACATTGTGAAATTTCGAAAGCTCTTCCTTTAATGCTGATATTCCTGAAGAAAAATAACCATCATCATTTGTTAATAATATATTCATCAGTGAACCCTTTCCTCTCTTTTGCTTACAAATTTGTCTGAAAAGGGGACTTCTATTCTTAGGAGAGTTTTTTTCTCCTTTGTGTTTCCAAGCCTGAACAATGATGGGTCTATTCCTATACCCCTCAGAAGCATTACCACAAGTGCTATTCCCATTCCAGCTCCTTCAATTTCATCCCCCTGTTCAAGGTAAAATTGAGCAATATCAGTATATTGCATTGCCTTTTTTAGTTTTTCTCTTAGTCTTTTTTCCTCAATTTTTGTTATATGTGCATTATTGATTACTTCAATAATTACACCACTTGAGTTATATTCAAAGGAGATTTTTACCCAGAAGTTTTTTTCTTTCAGTTTATTTTCATACTTTAAAATTCCCGATGTGGTAAGTTCTTCCCTAAACCTGAGCATACCTGCAATATATTCTTCTTCATTGTCTATATTCATATTATGTTCTTCAAACAGTATTCTTTTCAGGTTTGCTTTTGCTGCATTAATTACAAGTTCTTTGATACAGGTAAATATTATGCCAGTAAATTCCTTTTTGTTGTATTCGCTGAAAATCTCTGAGATTGTTTTTTCAATTTCCCGCTCGGTGTTTTCATTGAGAACATAAAGATTGATTTCACTTTTATTGTACTCCTCCATTTGTTTCCCCTTGTTCAAAGAAAAATTCCTGAATTTTTGAATATATAGGACCGTGAGGTGTTAATTTGCTTTCGTAAAGGATAAATTTGTCTGCACAAAATTCTCCAAATTCTTTTTTGATATTATCAGTTAAAAAATTAATGAGGTTAGAGTTAGGTTGAGTTTTAAATCTTGCTATAGTTAGATGAGGTTTAAAATCTCTTTCCTCAGGTTTAAATCCGAGATTAATAGATTGTTTTTCAATTAAGTTAAACAAATTACTAAGTTCTTTACTGTCTTCTATACCTATCCATAAGACTTTTGCCCTGTTAAAATCAGGAAAGCATCCGATTTTGCTCAACTTGAGACGGAAATTGGGTTGCTTAACCCTGAAGAAAGAGTTTTGAATTTCTTTGACTTTCTCTTTTTCAACTTCTCCAAAAAACTTTAATGTAATATGAAGATTTTCTTCTTCTACATATTTTATGTTTCTGTTTTCTATTTTATAGCATTCTGATATAAATTTTTTTATTTCTTTTTTCAAATTTTGTGGAATATCTATCGCTAAAAAAATCCTCATAAGATTTTTTCCTATTCAATTTTTTCTAAAAGAATTTCTTTTATCCTGCTACCCAAAACAGTATTTACTGTAAATTTATAATTTCCTGACTTAAAGCTTTCTCCTTCTTTTGGCACATAACCAAAAAAGTTCAGTATATATCCACCTAATGTTTCAAGACTTTCAGGGCCAAGCTTTGTTTTAAAAATTTTATTGAATTCCTCTATTTTCATTTTTGGAGAAACTATGTATTTATCATCTGAAATTTTCTTATATAAAACCTTTTCTTCTTTGTCATATTCGTCTTCAACATCACCAATAAGTTCTTCAATTATATCCTCAAGACATACTATTCCAACCATTGATCCATATTCATTTACAACTATTGCTATATGCAGTCTTCTTTCTTTAAAATCTTTAAGTAACTCGCTTATTATTTTATTTTCGGGCACAAATATAGGTTTTCTTAAAATATCGTGAATGTTAAATTTTTTTCTTTTTCTTAAGTATATTAGAAGGTCTTTTACATATAAAATTCCAATGATATTATCAACCTTTTCATCATAAACCGGGTATCTTGAGTGTCCATCCTTTTCAACAAGGGATAGTATTTTTTCAAGATCCATATTTTTGTTAATTAGCGTAACCTCAGAGAGGGGTATCATTATTTGTGAAGCTTGAATTTTAGAAAGTTCTTTTAGAATATTTGTTTTACTGCATACATCTTCGTTTTTCATAGTTTTTTATGCCTCAATTTCAAAGAAGGCAAGCTTCATATTACCTTTTGTATAAATTTTAAGGTAAACTGTAAAAATTCCCTTTTTCATTGGAAGGTCACACTTTACATCGAAGTCTATTTGTTTGTTTAAAATTTTACCTGCAAAAAGGTCAAATTCGTCAGTAGAAGTATATTTTCCTGCAGTTATAGACGTTGGTTCTACAGACTTTTCAAAATCTTCTTTTTCAAAAACATTAACAATGCCGGATTGCGAAAAGTTAATTTTTCTAGCATTTATTCTTTTTGAAGTAGTCTTTTTTTCGTAAACTGAAATTACAGGGGTTTTTTGCCACCATCCCGGTATATTTGTTTTAAAGGAGATATTTTCTTTTATTTCATTAAGATCGGGGAAAAAAAGATTAACTATATATGCAAAATAAGCCACTTCTACATTATTTAAGAAAACCTTTGCCTTTCCATTTTCGTCTATGTAAAAATCCGATAGTATCGTTCTTAAGGAATTAACTCCAATATGATACGCTGTATTAATCTGTCCAGGTACTTCTTCTATCTTTGCATCTTTTATGTCCATACGCATCTTGTATCCATATTCATTTGTTTCTACAGGTGTAAAAACTATCGTGGCAGAAAATGTTACTTTTGAGTTATAGGATAAAAGGCCTATATCGACAACAAGTTCTCCTTCGCCGCTCATTTTATAGTTTAGAGATTTTCCAAGTTCGAATTTGTATTTTGGCTCAATTTCTTTTCTTATTACTCCACATGAATAAAAAAGTAAAAAATAGATAAGAAACAGTAAAGATTTATTAACTTTCATAAATTTTCATCTCCCTTGTATAAATTTCTTTTACTCTTTGCTCAATTTCATCCAGCTTCACAAGAATCTTTTCTTTACTTTTTCTTTCCTTTATTTCTATCATTCCGTTTTCGTGGAATGCCTTCCCCACAGTTATTCTTATTGGTATTCCAATAAGATCTGCATCTTTAAACTTTACCCCCGGTCTTTCATCCCTGTCATCAATCAAAACGTCATAGTTTTTAGAAAGTTTTTCGTAAATTTCAAAGGCAACCTTTGTAATTTTCTCGTCTCCGACATTTATAGGAATAACAATTATGTGGAATGGTGCAATACTCATTGGCCATATAATTCCATCTTCGTCATGGTTTTGTTCTATTACACTTGCCATTGTTCTACCTATTCCTATGCCATAACATCCCATAATTGGAGTTATTTCTTTTCCGTCTTTGCCCAGAACCTTTACATTCATTGCCTCAGTATACTTGTAACCAAGCTTAAATATGTGCCCAACCTCTATACCTCTATAGCATTCTAATTCTGCTCTGCACTTCGGGCATAGTTCTTTAGCCCTGACTTTTCTTATATCTCCTGTAATGTTTGCTTTATAGTCTCTTCCATAATTAATGTTCTTTAAGTGATAATCTTTTTTGTTTGCCCCCGAAATTGCGTTTTTTATGTTTATTACACTTTCATCAGCTACAATAAAAATGTTAAGTCCTACAGGAGAAGCAAATCCAACAGGTGCTTTTGTAACCTTTAAAATAGTTTCTTCACCTGCAAGTTCAAGTTCATTACATTTCAATAAATTTTTAAGCTTTGTTTCATTTATTTCAAAATCACCTCTTATTAAGGCCATTACAGGTTTTCCATCGGCAAGGTATACAATGGATTTGATAAATTTATCCGGTGTTGTATTTAGAAACTCTGTAAGCTCATTAATTGTTCTTTTGTTTGGTGTGTAAATCTCTTCCAAGGGTAATTCCTTTTCGTCAGACTTCTTAAAATCGTAAAATGACGTTGCAAGTTCAACATTTGCCACATAATCACATTTGCTGCATTTGATGATTTCTTCTTCACCAACAGTGGAAGGAACCATAAACTCTTCTGAGGTAGATCCCCCCATACTTCCTGTATCTGCAAGCACAGGTGTGACCTCAAGACCACATCTTTTGAAAATTCTTCTGTAAGCTACTCTCATAGCCTCATAATTTTTATCAAGGCCCTCTTCATCAAGATCAAACGAATAAGCATCTTTCATAATAAATTCCCTGCACCTCATTACACCAAATCTTGGCCTGATTTCATCCCTGAACTTTGTGTTTATTTGGTAGAGATTTAATGGCAAATCCCTGTAGGAATGCACATTATCTCTCACTATAGCTGTAAAGACTTCTTCATGAGTGGGGCCTAAAACCATTTCTGTATCATGGCGATCTGTTAGTTTAAACATTTCTTTTCCCATAACGTAGTATCTCTGGCTTTCTTTCCAGTACTCCGCGGGTATAAGTATAGGGGGAAGTAACTCCTGAGCCCCTGCTCTGTTCATTTCTTCTCTTACTATTTCAATAATTTTTTGAAGTGTTCTCAGTCCAAGAGGAAGAAAAGTATATAGTCCAGAACCGAGTTTTCTTATCAAACCTGCCCGATACATAAGTTTGTGAGAGTCAATTTCTGCATCTTTAGGGTCTTCCCTAAGAGTTGGTATAAGCATCTTGGAAAAAAGCATATCAAAATCCTTATTTTTTACTGGTTAAAATAATTTTAACTTAATTTTATGATTTATTCAAATTAAATAAAGTTATCCCTTTGCTTGTTTTGTAAAGGCTTTGGATGTTATTAAGATTTGGACATTTCTATATTTTTTTCTTTTATTTTTTTTATCTCATCTCTTACTCTTGCGGCCTTTTCAAATTCTAAATTTTCAGCATACTCAAACATAAGTTTTTCAAGTTCTTTTATAAGAGTATCTTTACTTACAAATTTCCTTTTGTATTCTTCAATTTTTGTTTCTTCTTTTTCTTCTTTCTCAACTATTTTTCTTTCAAGTATATCCTGAATATCCTTCTTAATGGTTTTTGGGGTAATTCCATGGAGTTTATTATATTCAAGTTGCAATTTTCTTCTTCTCTGAGTTTCCTCTAAGGCTTTTTGCATTGCATCAGTAATGTTATCCGCATACATTATAACCTTACCATTTACATTTCTTGCACTTCTACCAATAATCTGAATTAAGGATGTAGCCGATCTTAAAAATCCCATTTTGTCGGCATCAAGTATTATTACAAGTGAAACCTCAGGAAGATCAATTCCTTCTCTCAACAAGTTTATTCCTACAATTACATCATATATCCCCATCCTGAGTTTTTTTAATATTTCCACTCTTTCAATTGTTTCTATTTCAGAGTGGAGATATGCTACCTTTATTCCATTTTCTGCAAGGTATTTTGTAAGGTCTTCGGCCATTTTTTTGGTAAGTGTGGTAATAATTGTCCTTTCATTATTAGCACTTCTCTTTTTAACTTCAAGAATTATATCATCAATCTGTCCTTCACTTTTTCTAATTTCAACTTCGGGGTCAACAAGACCGGTAGGTCTTATTATCTGCTCTACAATTGCACCTGATACAGATAGCTCGTATTCTGCAGGTGTAGCACTTACATAAAGTACCTTATCGAGTAGAGCATCAAACTCTTCAAATTTCAGGGGTCTGTTGTCCAGTGCAGAGGGGAGTCTAAAACCATAATCAACAAGAGTTTGCTTTCGAGATAGATCCCCTCTATACATTCCATGGATCTGAGGTATTGTCTGGTGTGATTCGTCAATGATAGTAAGAAAGTTTTCTGGGAAGTAATCCAGAAGTACAAATGGCTTTTCTCCGGGTTTTCTGAAGGATAGATGTCTTGAGTAGTTTTCTATTCCACTGCAATAACCCACTTCCTGGAGCATTTCAATATCGTATCTTGTCCTTGACTGTAGTCTGTAAGCCTCAAGTTCTTTTCCCATTCTTTTCAGTTCAGCAACTCTCTGTTCGAGTTCTTCTTCTATAAGCTGGATTGCAATTTTTAATTTATCTTGTGTTGTAAGAAATAATTTTGCTGGATAGATCACAATTCTGTCAAGTTCTTCTATAAGACCCTGCGTGAAAAAGTTGAGTCTTTTTATTGAGTCTATTTCATCCCCGAAGAATTCAATTCTTATGATTTCCCTTGAATAAGCAGTATGGATATCGATTGTATCTCCTTTGACTCTGAATGCAGCCCTGCTAAGGTCAAAGTCACTTCTTTCATACTGTATTAGAATTAGATGTTTTATTACATCTTCTCTGGAGATTTTCATTCCCTTTTCTAAATAGAGCATCAATGCCTTATAATCAGAGGGGGCACCTAATCCATAAATACAGGACACTGAAGCCACAATAATTACATCACTTCTTCCCATAAGTGATGCAACTGCTGAAACTCTCATTCTGTCAATTTCATCATTAATCTGAGCATCTTTCTCTATATAAAGATCTCTCTGGGGGACATAGGCTTCTGGCTGATAATAATCATAGTATGAGACAAAAAACTCTACAGCATTTTCAGGGAAAAAGTCTTTAAACTCCCGGAAAAGCTGTGCGGCAAGAGTTTTATTATGTGAGATAACAAGAGTTGGTAATCCAAGATTTTGAATAACATTAGCCATAGTGAATGTTTTTCCGCTTCCAGTAACACCAAGCAGAACCTGCCTTTTAATACCTTTCAAAAAGTTTTCAGTCAGTTGTTCAATAGCCTTTGGTTGATCTCCGGAAGGTTTATAGTTTGCGTGAAGCTTGAAAGCAGACAAATTTTTCTCCCTATAGATTATCTTCTGTAATTTCCGTAAAACTCCCCTTCATCAAGTATATGCCCTTTCATTGCCCTGACTAAATCGGATTTCAAGCATCCTGGCTGTAAGTTTAACATAGTATCAAGGGCATAAACTTTAAAAAAATACCTGTGAGTTCCTGAAGGTGGACAGGGGCCACCATAACCTATTTTTCCGTAATCATTTCTTCCCTGTATACTTCCATCCGGCAGTTTTTCTACCTTTGGAATGTTTTCGTCAAGACCTTTTTTGGTAGGGGGAATGTTGAATATAACCCAGTGTACCCAATTTCCAACAGGAGCATCTGGATCCTCACATATGAGTGCAATGGATTTTGTAGCTGAGGGAATGTTGCTCCAGTATATTGCAGGAGAAATATTTTCCTTATCGTAAGCATGTTTTGAGGGGATCATTTCACCATTTTTAAAAGAAGGGCTTTGCAGTATAATCGACATACCTGACCTCCCACAACCTTTTTGGTAAATTAAATTATAATACAATAAGTTACAAAATACAATAGGGAAATAGAAATTTATTAGTTTTTTTCTTTAGAAATATTGAACTCATTTACTTTTCTTATGATCTGAATTCTATTCGAGATGTTTAACTTCTGAAAAATATTATAAATATAGTTCTTTACAGTTCCGGTGGAAAGAAAAAGTCTGTCAGAAATTTCTTTGTTTGTGTATCCTTCAAGCACAAGCTTTATAATTTCTTTTTCCCTTTCGCTTATATCGTATTTTTTCAAAAATTCCTCAGGGATAGTAAAATTTCCAGTTAAATCTGAATACCTGTTTAGGAACTGAAAACCATAGTAAATACTTGTAATACTCCATATTAACCAGAAAAGTCCGAGGAAATTAAAAACCTTCGGGATAATTTTTGTTTTATCCTGAAAGAAAAACCAGTGAAGATCTATCAAAAACAGTGGGAAAAATATGAAGAAAAGAATTATAGAGGTGTAGATTACTTTTTTCAAAAAACTGGCAGTTTTTGGAATTTTTAGTATTGCGTAGATAATGGTATAGATTATACTAATTATTAATAACAAGCCGGAAGCATAGATTAGTTTTTCAATTAGAGGAGTGGATATTTTCAAACTAACTACAAGGATTGTTAATATAATACCTGTAAGTAGAATAATGGAGAAGTTAAATAATATTTGTCTTAAAACCAGCTGTTGTTTTTTGTTTATCAATAAGATGATGATTAGTGGAATCAAAAATGCAAGAACTGAATTTAAAAATACATAGTTAAAGTTAAAGAAGTAAATTAAATTTTTAGTAAGCATATAACTTATTGAGTTAAAATAAAAGTATATGCTGTGGTTTATGACATATAAGAATAAATGTAAAAGAAAGATAAAATAAGCAAAAGAAGTGGGTTTTTTATATTTTATCAGAAAAAATAAGTAAAGAATAATATTTGCAGTCCCTATGGCAATTGAAACCACATAATATAAAAGTATTAAATGATTCATATGATTTTTATAAAATTTTTATTCATCAATAATTTTATTCTTTTCTCTTTCCTGTGTAATTCTTTCCGAAAGCCAGTTTTCTGCCTGTTCTCTTATCTGGAAAACCTGAATACTTTTCTTGTCTCATCCCGCAAGAGCAAGAGCTACATTATAGAGTTTAAGAATATCTTCTTCATCTTTTAAATTAACAAAGTACGGAATTCTTTCCTGCATATTTCCAGTTGAAAATTTTTAAAAATTTCTATTATTTTAGCACTTGAATAAGATTATATCAAATTTCGAATTGATTTAAAATAAATCTACTCGAACTGTAATCGTTGCCTCAAAATAAAATCTACTAGATTTTTATTTGACGCAACAGGATAATTTTCATTAAATTTATCAAAATAGAGTAAAAAAAGATTGCTTAATTTGAAAGATTGGACAGAAAATGTTAAAATAAAGTATGCTCTGTTATTCTAAAATAAAAGTGAGATATGCAGAAACCGATCAAATGGGTGTGGTATACTATGCTAATTACTTTGTATGGATGGAAGTTGGAAGAACCGATCTTCTCAGAAATACCGGGCTGACATATAAAGAACTTGAAGAGAGCGGATATGCTTTGCCGGTTATAAGTGCTTACGCAAGGTATTACCTGCCTGCAAGTTATGATGATGATATTGAAGTTGTGTCAGCTATTGTAGATTTTTCCGGGCCTAAGTTAAAGATCGGGTATAAGATTTATAAAGATAAAAAGCTTATATGTGAAGGTTATACAGAACATGTTTTTATCTCCATATCTACAAAGAAACCAGCTAAACCTCCTGAAAAGTTTCTTGAAGTTTTGAAAAAAAGTGCTATAGAAAAAAGTTTTATTGATTTTTAAGATATAATGTCTTAGATTAAGTAAAAAGGGGGTTAAAACTGAAAGAGAGAGAAAAATTTTCTTATCCAAAGAAACCGCTTTTTTTTAGAAAAAGAGAGAAGATAAAAAAACAAAAAATAAAAAGAAAAAAAGAAAAACAGAGATATAAATTACTTCTTCTGGATAAGAAATTTGTGCATTTTCTTTCTTTAAGGAGAAAAAAAACTCTTACTTTAGTGATGCGCTTTTTCAGTTTTCTAGGAGATGGACAGGTCTGGTTATTGTTGTGTGTGATATTTTTTTTCATTGATTTTTTCACAGGTTTAACTCTTACAATTGGTTTAATTGTTCAGGTTTTCTTTCAACAACTTGTTAAAAGGATTTTTTTGAGGCAAAGACCTTATGAAAAGCATGTAGAGATAACAAAGGTTATTAATCCTCCTGATAGATTTTCTTTTCCTTCAGGGCATACAACTGCGGCATTTACAATAGTTTTTATTTTTTATTATATTTACCCTGTGCTTTTTTTCCCATTTTTGTTTATTGCAATTATGATTGGATTTTCAAGAATATACCTCGGGCTTCATTATCCATCCGATGTTATAGCTGGCATAGGACTTGGTTTTATCTGTGCAAAAATAGGTATCTGGATTTCTGTTATAATTGAAAACTTTAAGAGTTTGATATGATTGACTTTGATGTGCTGAAAAATATTAAAGAGATAGAACAGACTAAAAACGGTTTTTTTACTTTAAAGATTGGCTCAAATTATATACACAGTCTTTATGATCCTTATAAAGAAGCTGAAAGAATAATAAAACCCCTTGAAGACTTAAGCCCTGAAAGAACACTTGTGGTTGTTTTTGGTGCAGGTCTTGGATACCATATTGAGCTTATTGAGAAAAATGGTTTTAAGAACGTAATAGTAATTGAAAGGAATAAAAAAATCTTTGATATTTTTTCTAAAATTTATAGTCTGCCCCAAACTTTTTATCTAATTGGACCTGAAGATGGTCCGGAAAAGCTGGATTCAGTATTTTCTTTAATGGAAATTCAAAATTTTAAAAACATAAAGACCATAATTTTTAGAAGCACGTATGAAAAAGAGTTGTATTTTCCTTTTGAAAATAGGCTTGAAAGATTATTAAAGGTAAAACTCGGGGATTTTTCTACAAGGTTAAAATTTGAAGAAATATGGTTTATTAATATTTTAAGAAACTTAAGGTTTCTTAAATTCTGTGTTCCTGTAAGTACAATTTTTAATTATTTTAAAAATACTCCTGTTGTGCTTATTTCTGCCGGTCCTTCGTTAAAGGAGAGTCTTAAGTATTTGAAGGAAATTGAAGATTATGCAATACTTATTTCTGTTGATACAGCATTACTCCCACTTTACGAAGCTGGAATAAATGTTGATTTTGTGTATTCCCTTGATTCGCAGGTTTATAATTTAGGAGATTTTCAGCAAATTGATAAAAAATATCTCTCTAAAGTAAATTTTATATTTGATATTGTCGCCAATCCAGGAATTATTTCACTTTTTTCTGAAATAGAAAATAGGATTGGCAATAATTTTGTAGCCACAACAGCCCATCTTGATTTTGATTACAACAACAATCCTTTTTTTATAAAAAGTGAATTTGTAAACTGGATAGAGGCTAAAACCGGTATCCAGTTTGGTAACATAGAAACAGGCGGTTCTGTTTCTACATCAGCTTTTCACCTTGCATATATGCTGGGTGGAAATCCAATAATTCTTGTAGGGCAGGATTTAAGCTTTCCATATATGATTACCCATACGGTTTCTTCTCCACATTATTATAAATTTTTATTAAAGACAAACAGGTTAAATTCTCTGGAGACATTTTTTTTACATCTCATTGCTCAAAGAAGAATTGTGGAGGAAGTTGATTTTGAAGGCAATAAAATATTGTCTGATTTTGTCCTTTATAATTTCAAGGGATGGTTTGAAGAATCTGCTAAAAACATTCAGAATTTCAGATCGGATGTCACTCTCATAAATTCTACTCTTAAAGGGGTTAATTTAAAGTATTTTAAAAACATATCTATTTCTGAAATTTCGAGGATGATAAGGAAGAGTTTAAAACTACTACCTTTGAATAAAATCTTTCCAGTTTTTCCCTTGATAGATTACAGGAAAATTGTTAAAATAATTAATGAGATAAAAAAATTGAAAGATTTTCTTGAAAATCTTTCCTTAAGTGAAAAGCTGTTCAATTTAATAGCGGCTTCAGAATTTCATTTTTTAAAAAGTTATTTTATGCAGGAAAAAATTGTTTTTGATAGATATAAAAAACTGGAAAAGCTATCTCTGGAAAGAAAGATATATCGACTTCTCAAAAATATAGAAGGACTTTATGGCTTCTGAAAAGCTTATAGACGAAGTAGAAGATAATATTTTTATTATCTATGGATTAAAACCCAGTTCCCATGTTTATCTGATTAAAGGTGTTAACAAAAATGTACTTATAGATACTGGCACAAAGGGAAATTTTTCGAGGGTTGTTGAAGCTCTTGCAAGTATTGGACTGAAAATTACGGAAATTAGCCTTGTAATTTGCACACATGAACATTATGACCATATCGGCGGAATAAGTTACTTTTATAATTATTCAATCCTTGCAGCTGATCGATTTGCAGCCACCAAGATTGAACTTCAGGATGAGTATGTTATACATGCCGTTTATCATGGTGAGGAAGTGGAAAAGACCAAAATAACTATCTGGCTTGAAGATAAGGTGATGTTTGATTTCGGGAATTATAAATTAAAGGTTTTGCATACCCCAGGGCACACTTCAGGTTCTATATGTCTTTATGAACCTTATAAATATTTTCTTTTCAGCGGGGATACAGTTTTTGCTTCAGGAGTAATATCAAAGATTTCTGATTCGGGAAGTTATGGGGACTATATAAATTCTCTTGAAAGGCTTTCAACTTACAGGATAGAAAAAATTTTTCCAGGGCACGGTAAAATCTGTCTTGATACAAGGGATACAATACTTGAAGCAATTTCTAAGGCAAAGGAAATGCTTGTCAATGGAGTAGAGGATCTAAAGCGGGGAAAAAAATGAGAATGAATCTAATTGTGTTTACAATTTTCTTATTTTCTACAGTATATCCACTTGAAAATAAATCATTGTTTGATTCAGAGAAAGTAAAAGAGTATGAAAAAATTTCAATGAGCAATTTGAATCCAGCAATTTTTTATAATCTTGGCCTTTATTATTCAATTAACACAAATGTTGGGAAGGCCATATTAAATTTAAAAAGAGCATATTATCTTTCTCCTTATGACAGAGAAATTAAGCTCGCTTTTGAAAACGAGAGAAAAAAGCTTGATTATCCTCTTTTCACATTCCAGCCAAGTTTGCTTGAAGAGATATTTGCTTTTCCATTTAACTTTGCAGGAATAAATGTTATTGCATTGATTGGAATTGTACTTTTATCCACTGGTTCTTTAGGTATTACTTTACTTTATTTTTATGGAGGTTATAACAGGAAAAAAACTTTTACTATACTATCTATAATTCTCTTTTTTACTGGCATAATATATGTTGCATCCGCTGTTGTCAGGTATAATATCACCTTTGATAAAAGGGAAGCTGTAATAATAAATCAGAGTGAAATATACGATAGTATTTCTGAAAATCCAATTCAAATTGCCTCTCTTCCAGCCGGGATGGAATGTAAAATAATTAAAGAAGAGGGGGAATACTTTCTTATCCTTACAGTTAATGGTAAAGAAGGTTGGTTAAAAACAAATAATGTGGAAAGACTGTGGTAATTTATTTAATTTAATAAATTTCTGGAGTGATAAAGGTGAATCTTTTACAATTTAACAAGTTACTTTCTAATATATTAAATAAGTTTTTCTATCCAAATCTTCAGGAAGAAATTCAAATATGGTTATTTATTGCCATTTCTATAATTCTTATTGGACTTCTTGGATGGCTTGTATTTTCTATATTTCATTTAAGAAGTATAGAAAATGTTTTGGGTCATTTACTTAAGAAAGGGGAATTTCAGGAAGTTATTAACCTTGCCAGTGAATTTTTGCAGAAAAAAAAGAAGAAAAAAAGAAAGGAGATGGCACTTGTACTTTACTACCTTGCTAAAGCTTATGAGAATACAAAGTCTTTTTCCAATGCCTTAAAATTTTATGATGAAGTTTTACTTCTTCATTCCAGACAGGATAAGTTTTATATTAATGTACTCTTAAATATGGCGAAGGTTTATGAAAAGCTTGGAAAGGTAAAAGAAAGCATGGCATATTATCTTATGGTGCTTGATCGTGATGAGTATAATATTGAAGCTCTCTATGCTATGGGAAAGATTCATTATAGTAATGGAAATGTAAAAAGAAGCCTTGATTATTTTGAAAAACTTTTGCAGAAAAAACCTTCAATACTTGATGCTCGCAAGTATTATGGTAAGGCGTTAATGGATTGTGGATTTTTCCTTCCTGCGCTTACACAATTTGAATTCCTTGTAAGGTATTATCCAGAAGATTTTGAGGTTTATTATCTTAAGGGCAAAGCAGAAGAAAATTTAAAAAATTATATTGAGGCAATCAAGACTTATAAACAATTACTGAAAAGGGAATTTTATGAAGAAAAGACTCTTGAGAAGGTTTTAAATCGAACCCTTTTTCAGATAAGGGAGGAATTGAAAGTTTGCATAGTAAGACTTTATATAAAACTTAAGAAATATGAAGAGAGCCTTACAACCATAAGCGAATACCTTTCCTTACCAGGAGAGGATGAGACAAAGCTGGAACTTTTATATCTCTACGGGAATGTTCTCTGGAATACAGGAGAAGAATATCAGGCTTTAAAAAACTATGAAAGAATTTATATGATGAAGCCAGACTTCAAAGATGTGAGTCTCTTTTATGAGAGATATAAAAAAATTTTACCCCACAGTTATCTCGGTTTTTACTTTACTATGAAGGAAGAAGAGGGTAAGAATTTTGATTTTACCTGTAGAAAAATACTTGGCAAGCAAAACTTTAATATTGTTTATAAGAATAGAGATTATGCGATCTATTCCAAAGGGCCTTTCGCTGTAGTTTTTTACAGACATATCGAACCCATTCCTTTCAGTCAGCTTACAGATATAGAGGTTATTCTTAATGGTTTACCAGTTATGATAACCAATGTAGAAATTTATTCAATTTCAGGAGTTAGGGAAGATGCATATACCCATTTTTTGTTGAAAAAATCAAATTTGATTGAGGGAGATGAGTTCATAAAAATTATCAGGAGTATTTATTAAACATCGGGAGGAAATTTGATTAAGCCAGCCATTGAATATTTTACGAAAGAAGCTATAGATAATATTGTTAGAGTAATAAAAGATAGTAATTATAATGAAGTAACATTTATTGGTTTTCTTTCAAGGGATGGATTAGTTTCAGAAGTGGATGTGCTTGCATATGGAAATGATAATTCTGCCCCGGTAATTCTTCAGGATGTCTTGAAAGGCGATGTTTTGATTCATAATCATCCAGCTCTTAGCCATGAGGATATTAAGGAAGTTTTGAGGCCGTCTGATGCAGATATTTCAATTGCTGCTGAAATTTCATCAAAGAGGGTAGGTTTCTACATTATAGATAATGACTGTGAATATGTAAATATAATTTATAAACCCCAGCCAAGGTATTATCTTAAAGAAGAAGAAATCTTATCCATTTTTTCTTCAGATGGGCTACTTCAAAAAAATATTTTTAATTTTGAACCCAGGTCTGAACAGCAGGAGCTTGTTGGTTATATTGCTAGGGCTATAAATGATTCAAAGATATTAGTATCAGAAGCTGGGACAGGGACAGGAAAGTCACTTGCATATCTTATTCCAGCGTCCATTTGGGCATTGAAGAATAAAAAGAGGGTGATAGTATCAACTTATACAATAAATCTTCAAAATCAGATTGCAAACAAAGATATGTTGATAGTTGAAAGAGTAGTTCAGGAGTATACTAATGAAAAAATAAATTATTCTGTACTTATTGGCAGAGGAAATTATTTATGTAAAAGGAAACTAAATGAAATTATAAATGATAAAGAAAAATTTCAAACACTATTTTCTGATGAAAATGAAATTAAAACTCTTATAAAGATAGAAGAATGGTCAAGGAAAACTGAAACCGGAATTATAGGTGAAATTCCATTTGTTGTTAAGGATGAAATCAAAGAAGAGATTGCGAGTGAATCAATGAGTTGTATGCGAAAGAAATGTCAGTATTATCAGGAGTGTTTTTATCAATGCGCAAGGTTGGAAGCTGAAAAAGCTGATATTTTAATAGTTAATCATTCTCTGGTTTTTAGCAGTATTGATGAAGAGAGTAAGAGAATAGGTTTGCCATTCTTTTCTGGGATAATATTTGATGAAGCTCACCATCTTGAAGATTGTGCATTAAAGTCTTTATCAAAAGATTTTTCAATTCAGGGGCTACTCTATAATCTGAGGAAACTTTACCATACTAAAAATGAAAAAAAACTTGGTCTTTTAGTTCTTTTGGAGAAAAAATCTGGTCTGTCAGGATATGTAGAAATTCAGCAGAGGTTTGAAGAAGTAATCGCAATGATTGAGGCTTTAATCCAGAAATTAACTTCTTTTATCATTGAAGGAAAAAAAATTTTAAAGGATTGGCTTGTAGAAACAAATCTTTTGGGTATTGATGATGAATTTTCAAATTCCAGTGAATTTTCTATTTTAATTGAAAAACTCGGGGAAATTTTTGAAATATTAGGGAAACTTATTTCTAAAGTTGAGGATCTCATAGATGAGATAAGAAAGAGAGAAATAGCCCTTGAAGTGTTTGATTTGTTGAATTATATTTCTTCAAGAATTTTAGTACTAAATGAAAGTTTAAATAATTATGACCTTATTTTTAACAGTGAAACTGACATAAATTTTGTAAAATGGATAGAAGTAACCAAAAGAAATATAAGGTTTGTGTATTCTCCCCTTGAAGTTGGTGATTTTCTTGCCAGTTCCATATTTTCAAAAAAGGATTTTGTTATTTTTACCTCTGCCACGATTATGATTAATGGCAAATTTGATTATTTTGAAACAGGTATTGGGCTACCATTGTCAACTAACAGGGAGAAGATCGAATGTTTTTTCCCTTCTCCTTTTGATTATGCAAATCAGGCCGAAATTTATATTCTTGATAAAACAAGCTCACACAAAGAAGTTTCTTTGGAAAAACTAAATATAATGAAAGAATTAGTCTTTATGAGTAAGGGTGGTGCATTAATGCTTTTTACCTCTTACAAAAGAATGGAGGATTATTTTACAATCCTTAAAGATGAGTTTATTGACAAGGGAATAATTGTTCAAAAGCAAGGTGACGAAACCAGAGAATTTCTTTTAAACAGGATGATTTCTCTTGAAAACTGTGTTCTTTTTGCCACCTCAAGTTTCTGGGAAGGAATTGATATACCTGGTTATAACTTAAGACTTGTTATTATTGAGAAGATCCCATTTGATTCTTTGTCTGATCCAATTTATAAAGCAAAAACAAAACTTTTAGAGTATAAAGGCCTCAATTCTTTTGTAATTTACTCTATTCCCCGGGCAGTATTGAGACTTAAACAGGGTATTGGCAGGCTTATTCGTACTAAATCAGACAAAGGTATAATAGCCATTCTTGATGAGAGAATAAAAACAAAAAACTATGGAAAAACATTTATTAATTCTTTTCCCCCGGCAAGAATTATTTATGGTGGAGTAGAAAAAATTATTGAAAACGCAAAAAGATTTATAGAGAGTAACTTTTGATTTACTTTAGCTGTTTGTGCTTCTTACCAAATACCTCCATGGGCAAACCAAAGAGTTTTATAAATCCTTTTGCATCTTTCTGGTCGTAACCTTTTCCTTCTTCAAATGTGGATAGATTAATATCGTAAAGAGAATCTTTTGATTTCCTTGAGGCCGGGATACAGTTCCCTTTGTAAAGTTTCATTTTTACTTCGCCATTAACATACTTTTGAGTTTCAGAAATAAAGCTTTCGAGTGCCATCCTCAATGGGTGAAAATATTGACCATAATAAATCATTTCTGCATACTTCAGTTCTACCATCTGCTTGTAGTGCATTGTATCTCTTTCAAGTGTCAAAGCTTCGAGTGCCTTGTGTGCCTCCATTAACAGGGTTACACCAGGGGTTTCATATACCCCCCTTGATTTAATTCCAACAAGCCTGTTTTCAACAACATCAACAATTCCAACACCATTTCTACCCGCAATTTCATTGGCTTTTTTCAATAGTTCTACGGGGGATAGTCTTTGTCCATTTATACTGACAGGTATGCCCATTTCAAACTCTACTGTCGCATATTCTGGTTTATCAGGTGCTTTTAGTGGGTCAACACACATACGAAACATATCCGTGTCATATTCGTTTTCAGGATTTTCAAGTACCCCACCTTCGTATGAAATATGCATAAGGTTTGGATCCATACTGTATGGCTTTTCTGTAGTTACTGGCACAGGTATTCCTTTAGATTTGGCATATTCTAATAGTTCGTTTCTACCCTTAAAGAAATCCTCTTCCTTCCAGGGTGCAATTATTTTTAAGTGAGGAGCAAGCGCTCTGTAGGTTAATTCAAACCTTACCTGATCATTACCTTTGCCTGTAGCCCCGTGGGCAACTGCATCTGCATTTTCCTTTAATGCAATTTCGACCTGTTTCTTTGCAATGAGAGGTCTTGCAAGTGAAGTACCAAGAAGATATTTATATTCGTAAACAGCATTTGCTTGGATGGCTTTGAAAACAAAATCCTTTGCAAATTCCTCTTTTAGGTCTTCAATGTATACCTTTGATGCACCTGTTTTGAAAGCCTTTTGTTTTACAGCTTCAAAGTCTTCTTTCTGACCTACATCTGCAACAAAGGCTATGATTTCTGCATTGTATTTTTCCTTAAGCCATGAAAGAATTACAGAAGTATCAAGTCCACCAGAATATGCAAGAACAATCTTCATAATTTTTTACCTCCTGCGTTACTTGTTTGCTTTGTATTCAACAATTTTTATACCAAGTTCCTCAAGCTGTTTTGGTGTAACCTCTGATGGAGTATCACACATTAAGTCCTGTCCTTTTTGAGTTTTTGGGAATGCAATAACATCTCTGATATTTGTAAGTCCTTCAAATTCCATTACAAGTCTATCAAGGCCAAGGGCAAGCCCCCCATGAGGAGGAGCACCGTAGGAAAGAGCTTCAAGTAAAAATCCGAATTTTTTTATTGCTTCTTCTTCAGAAATGTTTAAGAGCTTAAATATTCTTTTCTGAAGTTCTGTATCGTGTATTCTTATACTTCCTCCACCGAGTTCTATCCCATTTAATACAAGGTCATAGGCAAGAGATTTTACGGAAAGAGGATCACTTTCCAGTTTATCTATGTCTTCTAACTTTGGAGCAGTAAAGGGATGATGAACAGAATCATATCTGTTTTCTTCATCATTCCACTCAAATAGAGGGAAGTCTACTACCCAGAGAAATTCCATCTTGTTTTTATCTCTTAAGCTAAACCTATCTGCAATATTGAGCCTTAAGTTTGAAATGGAATCGTATACTATTTTTTTGTTTGTATCACCTATAAATAGTAAAGTATAGTCATTTTTGGCGTTTGTTATCCTTATTAACTCATTTTGCAATTCTTCAGAGAAATACTTTACTATGTTGGATTCAAGTTTTCCATCCTTTACCCTCATCCATGCCATTCCCTTTGCACCATACTTACCAACAAAAGCAATAAGATCGTCAAGGTCCTTTCTTGAAAGTTTACTTCCTTCTGGAACAGGCAGGCATTTTATCATTCCACCTTTCTCCGCCACATTCTTGAATACTGTAAAATCACTTTTTAGACCTATTTCAGTGACATCAACAAGTTCAAGCCCGAATCTTAAATCCGGTCTATCACTTCCATATTTAGACATTGCCTCATCGTAACTCATTCTTCTGAAAGGGATTTTTACCTCTTTACCATAAACTTCTTTTAATATATGTGCTATCATCTTTTCAATAATATCAATAATATCGTCAATTGTGATAAATGACATTTCAAGGTCAATCTGGGTAAATTCAGGCTGTCTATCCGACCTCAGGTCTTCATCCCGGAAACATTTTGCAATTTGATAATATCTTTCAATACCACCCACCATCAACAACTGTTTGAAAATCTGCGGAGACTGTGGAAGAGCGTAGAACTTACCATGAGATAACCTTGATGGTACAAGGAAATCTCTTGCACCTTCTGGAGTGGATTTATTCAATATCGGTGTTTCCACCTCGAGGAATCCATTGTTATTTAAAAAATCCCTTACAGAACTAACAATTCTATGCCTTTTATAAAGATTGTTAAACATAAATGGTCTTCTGATGTCAAGGTATCTGTACTTTAATCTTACTTCTTCGTTAATTTCTTCCTGATCCATCTGGAATGGAGGGGTTTTCGACTTTGAGAGTATATTTATCTCAAAACACTTTACCTCAAATCTACCAGTAGGGATTTTTGGGTTAATATTTTCTTCAGACCTGTGATGGACAATACCTTTTGCTGAGATTACATATTCACTTCTCACTTTTTTTGCAATAGCGTGAGCCTCGGGATCAGTTGATGGATCAAATACAAGCTGTAAAATGCCTGTTCTATCCCTTAAATCGAGAAAAGTTAGGTCTCCATGATCCCTGTAATTTTGAACCCAGCCATTTATTACTACCTCTTTGCCAACCAAGGAATCATCTTTAATTTCTCCACAATAATGGGTACGTTTTTGTTCTTTTGTAATCATGTTGCCTCCAATTTATCCTTCTAAAAGTTTTTTCATGCATTCTTTAAAGGTGTCGGATTTTGCTTTAAGTGTTGTTTTTTCTTCCTTAATTTTCTTTTCATATTTTTTTAGATCTATTGTTGCTGGGGAACCTTCAGAAATTCTGTTTTTAATACTTTCCTGGATGATATTATCTTTTACTTCTAGTTCTTCAATTTTCTGTGATGCTATCTTGTAAGCTTCTCTAAAGGAATAGTTTTGTTTAACCAGTTTATATGCAAGGTCAGTTGCAAAAATTCCCCTTGAAAGGTGTTTTTTTATTGCTTCTTCATCAAATTCTATGTTGGCAAAAACAACTTTAAGAGTCTGTATTGTTTCTTTTACGATTACAAATGATTTTATAAGTGGTTCTTTAACCTCCTGTGTATCCCTGTTATATCCTGAAACCAGATCAGAAATAATATTTTTTATTGCAAATGAATTTGCAAGCACTATTTTCGATCTTGCCCTGATAAGTTCCATAACATCAAAGTTTTTCTTCTGAGGCATTATAGAACTTCCGGTAGTGATATTATCATTTGTTTTTACATACATTAATTCATCCATATTGAAAAGAAGAAGATCTTCTGCCATTCTTGAGAAATCGTTCATTATATTCCATAAACTATCAACTATCCAGGCCTCATATTTTCCCCTGGAATTCTGTACAGCCATTGGACTGGTTTGAATTTTAGAAAAGTTAAGTAAGTTAGCAGTAAGCTGTCTGTCCAGCTGGAGAGAAACTCCAAAACCACTTCCAGATCCAAGGGGATTTTTATCTATCAATTCTAGGATATTTTTTATAAATTGAATATTATCAAGTGAAAGTTCTATAAATCCTGCTATCCAGAATGCCACATTGACAAGCATTGCCTGTTTTGTGTGGGTGTAACCGGGTAAGATTTTTTTTCCTTCTTTTTTTGCGAATTCAATCATTACTTCAAGTAAGTCTGTGTAAAGAAGCGAGGTTTCTAAAAGTTCTTCTTTTTCAAACAACCTCAATATAGTTATAACCTGGTCGTTTCTGCTTCTTCCAGTGTGTATTTTTTTACCAGTATCTCCTAATTCTTGAGTGATTAGTAATTCCACTTTTGAATGTATATCTTCATCTTCTATACTCAGTGGTAATACATTGCCGTACTTCTGATAAAGAGCTTTTAGTACATTTATAACATTTCTTGCTTCCTCTTTTGAAAGAATTCCTATTTTTTCAAGTTGAATTACATGAGCAATGGTAGCCGCAAGTTCATATTTAAACAGTCTACCATCATAAAGATAATCCACCCCAACTTCATATTTTTCAATTGTTGGGTCTAAAGTTTCCTCACCTTTATTCCAGACTTTAGGCATAAAAATTCCTTTTTTTAACTTTTCATCTTAAAAGAGAATATAATATTGCTTTTTGAATGTGCAGCCTGTTTTCTGCCTGATCAAAAACCACTGAATTTTCTCCATCAATAACTTCTGTAGTTACTTCTTCTCCTCTGTGTGCAGGTAAGCAATGCATAAAAATATAATCCTTTTTTGCCAGTTTAACTAAGCTTTTGTTTATCTGATAATTTTTAAAATCCTTCATTTTTTTCTCTTTTTCTTCTTCCTGGCCCATAGATACCCACACATCAGTGTATACAATATCCGCATCTTTTATTGCTTTTTCAGGATCGTTAGTAATAACGATTGTAGAATTTGAAGTTCTTGAATTTTCAAATACCTGAGAGGTTATTTGGGGATCCATTTCATAACCTTTGGGTGTAGCGATATAAAAATCCATTCCAAATTTACTTGCCAGTAGAGCAAGAGAATGAGCTACATTGTTTCCATCTCCAATAAAACACAGTTTTAATCCTTTAAGAGTTTTCTTTTTCTCAAGTATGGTCATAAAATCTGCCATTGCCTGACAGGGATGCAAAAGATCCGTAAGGCCATTTATTACAGGAATTGAAGCTTCTCTTGCCATAAGTTCTACATCCTTCTGACTGTAAGTCCTTATCATTATTCCATCTAAATAACGTGAAAGAACCTTTGCAGTATCTTCTATAGTTTCTCCTCTACCGAGTTGAATGTCTCTTGAACTTAAGAAGATGGATATTCCACCAAGTTCATACATACCGGTTTCGAAAGACACTCTTGTTCTTGTCGATGGTTTTTCGAAAATCATCCCCAGTTTTTTTCTTCTTAATGAATTCTGATACTTCTTTTTATGTTTTTTAATTTCCATTCCCATACTTAAAAGCTTATATAAAGTTTTTTCAGAAAAATCCTGAGTATTTAAAAAATCTTTTTTCCCTTCCAGCATTTATTTTTTCTCCTGTAAATTATGATTCTTTGTATTGGAAAAATTATTATTATTTTACATAAAAATTATGAGTTTTGAAAGTTTTTGGATAGTTTTTATTTTATATATGCAGTAAATAAGGGAGCTTTAGTTTCTTTTAATTTTTTAAAGCTTGTTTTGACCACAATGAGAGAATATTACTGTGCATTTTGCACAAAGAATTGTTCAATAATGTGCAAAAAATTGCTTTGCTAAATTTCTTTTTATTTTTTATTTTCAGTTTTTAAAATGAGTTAGAAAAATTTTTCTAATTCTGGCACGAAATTTGCAAATTAATATACAAAGCCCCCTTAAATATATATTCTTCCATACCCTCCTCTACCCCCGGGGAGGGTTTTTTATTTTAACGAAAATTTACATTCAGTAAGAATTTGTTTTCTTTTTAAATTTTTTACTTTCAATTTGACAAAATGTTTATTTGATTTTAAAATATTATTCCAAGTAATATCAGGAGGGTTTAATTTGGCAGTTCATATAAGACTGATGAGATTTGGCAAGAAGAAACAACCTTCGTATAGAGTAGTGGTTGTTGATAGTAGAGCACCAAGAAATGGGGCTTATATTGAAAGTCTTGGTTATTATTCTCCTCTTGCAAAAGAAAGCCAATTTAAGATTGATCTTGAGAGATACGAAGATTGGGTAAGAAAAGGTGCGCAACCAACATTGATTGTTAAAAAGTTGGTGGGGAAAGTTTCAAAAAAAATCAGGTAATATTTCTTGAATGGTTGGACTTTAAAAAACTTTTTAGAAAAAAAGGGTGATTTGAATGGTAGCTTCTTTAAATAGAAAAATGGATAAGGAGAAGTGTATGACAGAAAAAGAAATTGTGGAAACTATTGTAAAAAGTCTTGTGGATAATCCTTCTGCTGTTAATATTAATGTGGTTGATGGTGAAAAGTCCACTATTCTTGAACTTAAAGTTGGTGCTGGTGAAGTGGGAAAAGTGATTGGCAAAAGAGGAGTAATTGCTAAGTCAATCAGGACAATAGTTAATGCTATTGCAGTAAAGAATGGAAGGCGAGTTATACTTGAAATTTTAGACTGAGTATAAATTTTTTTTATAATGAAACCTTTTTGTATTGGAAGATTGGTCAAGCCTTTTGGTTTGAAAGGGTTGTTAAAAGCTATATTTTATATTGATGAACTTGATGATCTGAGAAAGATTTCTGCATTTTATGTGAGGGATTTGAAATCTTCTACCGGTTATAGGGAGATCAGGTTTTCTTATATTAAAGAGGTTGAGAAAGGTTATATTGTTTCTATAGAGGGTTGTTCTTCAAGAAGCGAAGCTGATTTATACAGAAATGTGGAAATTCTGGTTGATGAAGATAAATTACCTCCACCGGGAGATGATTTTTATTACATAAAGGATCTGATAGGACTACAGGTTATTTTTGAGGAAGATTTTTTTGGTAAGGTTTCTAATTTTCTTGAAGTTGGTAGTGATTTAATATTGATTATCAGAATGAAGGATGGAAAAGAACTTGCTGTTCCTTATAGAGGAAGGTATATAAAAAGTATTTCTCTACCGAAAGGAGAAATTTTACTTGAAAATTTAAGGGAACTAATGTAGATTTTATTTGAGATTGCACATAAATGGAAACTCAAATTTTATGAGTTTTCATCCCGATAATACTTTTAATGAGCGCTTGCTTATAAAGGTGCAGTATTTCATTCAATTTTTAAGGTATTTTAGCGGGTTTGTCAAGGGTTCTTTTATAAGGTTCTGTAAAGTATAAATGATAAAAAATGAAAAATAAAAAATCAAATTAAACATTTTAGGAATACCTCTATATATGGGTTATAGGCATTTTTTCTACATCGCGCTGGTGTAGAATTTAAGTGAGAGTGAACTCTTTTAAAGTTATACAGAAAGGAATAGGTGTAAGTGTTTACAAAGATATTTTTGTAAACCAGGGAGTTTTTTTTACAATAGCGGTAAAGGTCAGTAGAGTTAGATTTAGTACAAGAAATTTTCTCCATGGTAAACCTTCTTGTAAGGGATTTTTGGCGTTCATTCTGGGAGGTAACATCCCAGGATGAACAAATATAATTATAACAAGAAGATAGATATATTTCATATAAAAGATACTTTACAAAACCACTTTTTTGTGGAGGATGGGTGAACTTTCATATAGTAACTATATTCCCTGATTTTATAAAAAGTTACTGTAGCTACGGGGTTCTCTCAAGAGCTATAGAAAGAAAATTAATAAATGTTTTTACATACAATCCAAGGGGTTATGCTGGAGATAAAAGGAAAACAATAGATGATAGGGTATATGGTGGGGGTAAGGGGATGCTTTTTTTGGCCCCCTTGCTTCACAGGGTGGTGCAGGATATAAAAGCTAAATTTGGCGATGGAAAAGTCGTTTATCTTACACCACGAGGTAAGGTTTTTAGAAACAATATAGCAAAAGATTTTTCTAAGGAAAAAAATCTTATTCTCATTGCAGCCAGATATGAAGGGGTAGATGAGAGGTTTGTAGAAGCTGATGTGGATGAAGAGATTTCTATAGGTGATTATGTGTTGACCGGGGGAGAGTTGCCTGCTCTTGTTGTTCTGGATGTTGTTTCAAGATTTGTGGGTGGTTTTCTCGATGATGCGGCTACAGGCAGTGAAAGTTTTGAAAAAGGGTTGCTGGAATATTCTCATTATACAAGGCCTGAGAAATGGGAAGGTTTAGAAATTCCCAAAGTATTAAAAAGTGGAAATCATAAAAAAATAGAGGCTTACAGATTTTATGATTCATTAAGAAAAACATATTTTAATAGACCGGATTTATTTTTTAATTACATCATTGAAAAGCAAAATGCAGGAGAAAATGAAGCTTCGCTGAAAAGTTTGAGGAAAACAAACGAAAAATTGAGAAATTTTCTACTTGATATACAAAAAATAGCTGAGGAGTGGAAAAATGTCAGAAGAAATTCTACAGCAGGAAGTTAAAGATCAGGATGTTGCAAAAGAAGAAGCAGGTGTTGAATTGAAGCCTGATGAAAAGGCGCAGGGTGTTGTAGAGGGAGAGGCAAAACCACAAAATGTTACTAATAAAAAGAAGAAAATCTCTCTTGAGGAAATTGAAGATGAAATTCTGGCAAAACAGAATAATTTTGGTAAGTTTCCAGATTTTTCTATTGGCGATACAATAAGAGTTAATGTAAAGATAATTGAGGGGGATAAACAGAGAATTCAGCCTTATGAAGGGACTGTTATTGCAATAAAACATGGGAAGAACAGAAAGACCTTTACTGTTAGAAGGGTAAGTTACGGAGTTGCCGTTGAGAGAATTTTCCCTTATCATTCACCTGTGATAGATAGTATAGAGATTGTGAGAAGAGGAAAAGCACGAAGGGCAAAACTTTATTATCTAAGAAAGAGATATGGTAGATCTGCAGTATTAACAGAGAAAGTGTAAAATGAAAATTCCACCGTGTGAATCTTTATTTCATTATGAAAGAGATTGGTGGGTGCGAGGGTTTAAGAAGATAGCAGGGGTTGATGAAGCAGGTCGTGGGCCTTTAGCTGGGCCTGTTGTTGCAGCTTGTGTTGTTTTTGATAGGCATGTAAGGATTGATGGTGTATTTGATTCTAAGTTTTTATCCCCTTCCGAGAGAGAAAGGCTTTATGAAGAAATTGTATCTTCATGTTTAAGCTATGGTATAGGAATTGTTGATAATAATGTGATTGACCAGCTTAACATTCTTAACGCTACAAAAATTGCTATGCAAATGGCTTTAGAGAAGCTTAATTGTGAAATCGACTGTGTTTTTGTGGATGGTAATATAGGATTTCCTCTTTCAGTTCCAGTCTTACCCATAGTTAAGGGTGATCAGAAAAGTTTTACTATAGCCTGTGCTTCTATTATTGCAAAGGTAACAAGGGATAACTTAATGCAAGAGCTTCACTTAGAATATCCGCATTACGGGTGGAATCAAAATAAAGGTTATCCAACCAGAATGCACAGAGAGGCTATAAAAAAATTTGGGCTTTCTCCTTACCATAGAAAAAGTTTTAATGTTTTGTAATAAATTTGCCAGTCTTTTTTAAGAAATAGGTGATTACCAACGACCTTAGTATATCTTTATTAGTTTTTTTGTATTTCATAAGAGGCAAGATTTTTTATTATTTGGGATGAAGTTTTTTTTATAAGTTTTGTAAGCAGTTGTCTGGTTTCCTCTTTTGTCTTAGATCCTGATATGATTTTTTTGTATTCTATAAAATCATTGAAGGCAGAATTTGAACCCTTTGAATCGATTTTTTCAAGCTTTTTCTCAAAGTTTTTTTCTATCAGGGAATTTTTCTTTATTTCTTCAAGCAAAAAGTCAAGGTTTTCTTTTCTAAAAGAAATAGTATAATCAATTAAGAGAGCTTCAATAAGGTAATTTTTTTTAATTTCGTCGGATTGAAAGTACTTTCTTAAATTTTCCATTCCGTTTGTAATGTCATTTTTTGAAAAGTATACAAGAGAATTAAAGAAATCAAAATCGTTTTTAATGTTTTTTATTTCTGATATTGCCCTCTCAAATTCTTTCATTAAAAGAAAGTTAAAAAATCTAATTTCACTTACTCTGTACTTTTCGGGGAAAAATATATAATATGAGGTTTCAATAGATTTCTGGTAGTTTTTCCCTGCAAAGTAAGAAATAGTAAAAATATAAGGGAAATCAAATCCTATTTCGTAAAATTCATCTTTATTGCTTAGCAGTGAATTAAAAGAATAATTTTTTGTGATTTCTTCAAATTGCTTTTGATTAAACAGGTGATTAATATTTGAAACAGTTTCGAATATTTCTTCACTCCAGGTCAAGGAAGAAAAAGAAATTAGGGTAAAGATTAATACTGTAATAAAAATTTTCAATTTATTTTCCTTATTAATAACAAAAAATTAGTTTCATTAATTCACTACCCTGAGCGTGGTCTTTAAGTTTTCCGATATAATAGACTTGGTTGGTTTTTCGACCTCGCTCAGGATAATGTTTTTCAGTTAATTATCTTTCTATACCTCTGTAAAATAGCATTCCTTTTCTTGCTATTAAAAATACAAATCTCTTTTCATTTTTGTTTTTTTCAGCAAATTTTCTTAAATCATCTACATTTCTTATTTCATGATCATTTATTCCAACGATAAGAAGTCCTGGTTCAAGAACTTCACTCAGAGGGCTATCTTCTTTTATTGATTCTATTACCACTCCAAACTCGGCTGAGTTTTCCTCCAGAATCTCCCGTGAAGCATTGATAAACTTTGCACCTAAAAATTCTACTGCTCCTTTTTCAGAAGGAGTACCTTTCTCTTTTTCTTCCTCTGATCTTGAGGCAATCTGAGCAGGTCTTTCCTTGAGTTTTACCATGACCTGGAATCTTTTCTTATTTCTAAGAATTTCAATACTTACCATCGAACCAGGAGGATTGTTGCCGATTTCATACATTAAATCCTCAGGTGTACCTACCTTTTTACCTTCTACTTTAGTTATAATATCACCCTTTTTTATTCCGGCTTTTTCAGCAGGGCTTCCTTTTTCAACACCTGCAACCATTACCCCTTCATCACTATCAAGATTGAAGAGTTTCCTTGTTGCATCATCAAGAGGCATAATATTTACACCAATATATCCTCTTTCAATACTTCCGTGAGTAAGAATTTGTGTTGCAACTTTTTTGGCAATGTTTATTGGAACAGCAAAACTTATACCCTGATAACCCCCTGTTTGAGACTGAATTGCGGTGTTTATACCGATAACCTGACCTTTTATATTAACAAGAGGACCTCCAGAGTTTCCCGGGTTTACTGCTGCATCTGTTTGAATAAATCTCTGAAAACCTGAAACCATACCTTTTCTTCCAACTGCACTTACAATACCTGTTGTGTATGTCCAGCTTAAATTAAAAGGATTTCCTATTGCTACAACGAAATCTCCTACCTCCAGCTCATCAGAATTGCCAAGAGGTGCAACAGGAAGGTCTTTTCCTTCTATCTTCAAAAGGGCTATATCTGTATCAGCATCATATCCAACCACCTTTGCTTCAAATTTTCTTCCATCTGAAAGATATATCATAATTTTCTTTGCATTCTTTACAACATGATAGTTGGAAAAAAGATAACCATCTTTTGTAATTATAAATCCTGACCCTGTAGCCTGAAGCTTCCTTTTAAATTCCTTTGGACCAAAAAAATCATCACCAAAAAACCTCCTGAAAAATGGGTCGTTGAAAAATTCTCTATAAGGATTTTGTATGACCTGTTCTCCCTCAACCTGAATATTGACTACAGCAGGCATTATAGATTTAGCTATATTTCTATAAACATTCTGAAGTTTTAAAGCTATATCAAGTTCGGGAGATGATTCCACAAGTTTATTCTTTGTTTCAAACTCAAGATTTTTGCTGAAAATGCTACCCTTACAGGTCAAAAAACCTCCGAATATTAAAAGTGTAAAGATAGAGAATAAAATATTTTTTACAACTTTTCTTTTCATAATAATCTCCTTAACAAAAAATTTATTGTTATTAATTTAATAAATAAAAGATTATCAGTCAAGTAAAGTTAACTTTGTAAAGTTTTTGGTTTAAGTTTAAGTAATAGATAAACTACAGAGATTTTTTATTTTTGTCTAAGGTTTAAAGACTCTGTAAAATATAAATGATAGTCAGCATAAATTAGATAACCAATAAAACTGATAAAATTTGTAATCCATTTTCTTAAAAATTTTGACTTAAATTAATCTTTATTTTTGACATATTCCATTTGATTAATTAAAATAGATATATTAAATTAATAACATAGCCAAAAGTAAGTTTTTTCTTTGCCTGTTATAATTTCAGGAAAAGGGAACTTGAGGCTGTCTAAACCCTTGCCGTTTTAATAATTCCTTTTTGCTTTTTGATGGTAAGGGATAAGACAGCCTTATTTTTTGGTGGCAGGTGAACTTTTATGAAAGACAGAATAATAGAAATTACCCGGGAAATTGTTTCTCAACTTGGCTATGTGTGTGTAGAGGCGACTATTTTAATGTCAAAAAACAACAGAAAACTAAAGGTTGTCATACACAGACCCGGATTTGATATTTCCACAAGAGATTGTGCAGAGCTAAGTAATATTTTGAGAAATAAACTTGATATAGAAGTAAATAACTTCAGTAGTAATTACGATCTTATTGTTGAATCACCGGGAGCAAATAGAAAACTTAAAAACCTTGAAGAAGTTAGAATGTTTATGGACAGGGAGATGGAAATATTTGTTAAACCGGAGAGTAAAATAAAGGAGAAGAAACTTATTGGAAAAGTGGAAAAAATAGAAAATGATGAAATAAACTTGAAGACAGAAAAAGAATTATATAAAATAAAATGGTCAGATATTTCGATGGCCAGAATATTCTTCGATTTTAAAAAATATTTATGATGGATTGGAGGTAAAATAATGTCAGCAGCAACTTATCTTTCTGAATTTGCGAAAGAATATAATATTTCTGAAGAACTTGCTTCACAGATACTTAAAGAAGCTTTAATGACGATATACAAGAAGAAATTTGGAAAAGATTACGATAATCTTTATGTTGAAGTAGGCAGGAAAATTAATCTTTATCAGGTAAAAAATGTTGTGGAAAACGTAAAAGATGAAATAACCGAAATAACACTTGAGGAAGCAAAGGAAAACAATAAAACTAAAAAAGAACTTAAAATCGGAGATGCCATCAAAGTACCGTTAGACATAAACATTTTTGGCAGACAGATGCCACAAATTTTAAGGCAGCTGATAAAGCAAAAAATTGTAGAGATTCACAAGGATATAATTTACAATGAATATAAAAATAGAGTGGGGGAGCTTTTTGTAGGCAAAATAAAATCAAAAGTTGAAGGTAAAAATGCGGGTTACTACGTTTCTCTTGAACCAAAAGATGTTGAGGCTTTTCTTCCTATGTCTCAGGTTTCGCCAGATGAAGAGTTTGAAAGAGGAAATATTATAAAAGCCATCCTGATAAAAGTAAATGAGGCTAATTCAAGTGAAGAAGCACAGCTTATACTTTCCAGAACAACAGAGGATTTTGTAAAACAGCTTTTAATCCTTAATATCCCGGAATTTTCAGATGGTACCTTTGTAATTAAGGCGATGGCAAGAAAACCCGGTGAGGTGACAAAATTAGTTATTGCTTCAAATAATGAATCCATTGATCCTGTAAGTGTAACTGTAGGCAAACAAGGGGTAAGAATCAAACCTATAAGGGCAGAGCTTGGATCTGAAAGACTTGAACTTATAAGATGGAGTGATGATCCAAAAATTTTAATAAAAAATGCAATAGTAACAAGTAGAGTTCTAAAAAACAGGATTGTTGAAATACATCACATGGATTTTAACTGGGATGAAAAAAAGGTTTCTGTAGTTGTTCCAAATGAATTTGTTGCCCCGTTAATTGGTAAGAAGGGGGCTCACCAGAGGATGCTTGAAAAGATAACTGGCTGGAATATTACATTTATTCCTTACTCTGAATATGAAATCCAGCTTGCAGAAAAACAGAAAGAAGTGGATAAAATACTTGGAATAACACCCGAGGAAGAAGTTGAATTTGTTGAAGAGGAGAGCATACCAATTGAAATGCTACCATTTTCTAAAAAACAGCTTAAAATTTTAAGAAATGCAGGTTTTGAGGATGTTGCAGAAATAATTGAATATTCTATAGAGGAGCTTGCCAATAAGTGTGAAATAAGTCTTAATGAAGCTATGGAAATATGGAAGGTGATAGAAGAAAATGTTGAAATAGAAGAAACTGAAGAATAATATTTTTCGTTTTTATAAGGAGGCCTTTTAATGTCAGAAGAGGGAAAAAGGGTAGTTAAGAAAAAGATAAAATTAAAAGTAGTAAAGCCAAAAGAAGAAGCAAAGAAAGCCAAACCACAAACCGTTTCAGAGACCAGTGAGCACTTAAAGAAAGTAAATGAGAAAGTCAAAAAAACTCTCGAAACAAAAGAAGAGAAAAAAACAGAATATAGAAGGTTCAAAAGATTTGAGAATAAAGAAAGGGTAGATAAAAAAACAGCAGGGAAGGAAGGAAAATTTAGAGAGCAAAAACCTCAATTTCCAAAACCACCAATTATAGAAACGCCTTTAGACAAATCCCAGCAATGGAGAGAAAAGCAAAAAGCCTATATTTCTGAAAAATCTCAGGCAATCTTCTCCATTATGGAGAAAAACAAGAGTAAAGAAGAAGAAATACTATTATCTAAAATGGAAGAGGATATAAAAAAGAAAAAGAAAAAAGGAGAGGCAAATATTCCTTCTGAAATAGAAATCCAGGAGGTAATTACTGTTGGTGAACTTGCGAAAAAAATGAATCTTAAAGCCTCAGAAATAATAGAAAAACTACTTTCCCTTGGAGTAAATGCGACCATAAACGATGTTATTGATTCTGATACAGCCACAATTGTTGCTTCAGAATTTAACTGTAAGGTAATAGTTAGAAGCCTTAAAGATGAAGTAGAAATAAAAGAAGAGCCAGATAAACCTGAAGACCTAAAACCAAGAGCCCCTGTAGTAACAATTATGGGGCATGTTGACCATGGAAAGACAAAGCTACTTGATGCTATACGTAATTCCTCAATTGCCGACCATGAAGCTGGAGGAATTACACAGCATATTGGTGCATACAGGGTTAAAACCAAAAACGGTGATATAACCTTTATAGACACGCCAGGTCATGAAGCTTTTACTTCTTTGCGGGCAAGAGGAGCAAATGTTACAGATATTGTTGTACTTGTAGTTTCGGCAGTTGAAGGTGTAATGCCTCAAACAATTGAGGCAATAAACCATGCAAAAGCTGCAAATGTTCCTATAATTGTAGCAATAAACAAAATAGATTTGCCAGATGCAAATCCTGAAAGAATAAAGCAACAGTTAGCTGAAAATGGGCTTCTCTGTGAGGAATGGGGTGGTGATACACTTTTAGTAAAAGTTTCTGCTTTAAAAAAACAGGGAATAAATGAGCTTCTGGATGCAATATTACTTCAGGCTGAAATGATGGAACTAAAAGCAAATCCTAATAAAAAAGGCTGGGGTTATGTGATTGAATCAAAAATGGATGTAGGAAGAGGGCCTGTTGCCACTGTTATTGTAAAGAATGGTTGTATAAAGGTAGGTGACTATTTTGTTGCCGGAACTATTACCGGGAAAGTAAGAGGAATGTTTGATGACTATGGAAATAAAGTAAATATTGCACTTCCCTCATATGCTGTAGAGATTATGGGTTTTGATGCAGTTCCTTTCGCGGGTGAAAAATTATATGTTGTAGAAGATGAAGAATTTGCTAAATCAATAGCCCAAAAAAGGCAGGAGTTAAAAAGAATTGAGGAAGTCAAAGCAATAAAAAGATTACAGCTTCAAACTGCTGAACTTGCAATATCAGGGGAGAAGTTTGAAGAAATAAAGCTTATAATAAAAGGAGATGTTCAGGGTTCAATTGAGGCAATAAAAAATTCTTTAGAAAAATTAAGTAACGATAAAGTGAAAATTTCAATTCTTCATGCTGGAGTTGGAGCTGTTCTTGAAAGTGATGTCATGCTTGCAAGTGCAACATCTCAGACTTCTAAATCAAAGGTAATTATTTTAGCTTTCAGGGTAAGGGTTGATACAATTGCAAAAGAAAAAGCTGAGGCAGAGGGGGTTGAAATTAAAAGGTTTAGCATAATTTACGAGATTATTGAGTATGTAGAAAACATCATTAAAGGTCTACAGAAGGAAGAATATATTGAGCAGGTTATTGGTTCTGCCGAAATCAAAGAGATTTTTAAAATCAAAGACGTTGGCAAAGTAGCCGGATGTATTGTAAAAAATGGGTATATTCGCAAAAATGAAAAGGTGAGAATATACAGAGATGGAAATATGATTTGGGAGGGCAAAATTCTTTCCTTAAAAAGATTTCAGGAGGATGTTAATGAAGTTCAGGAGGGGTTTGATTTTGGAATCTCCTTTGTGAACTTTGAAAATTTCAAAAGAGGTGATATTATTGAATGCTTTACACGGCAGCTTAAAACTTAAGGGGTAGTTATGGCTGGTAATAGAAGAATAGAGAAAATAAATAAAACATTGATGAAAGAAATAAGTGAGATTATTTTAAAAGACCTGAAAGATCCAAGATTACTTTCAATGATTTCTGTGGTCGAGTGTTCTATTTCAAGCGACTTAAGGAATCTTTTAGTAAAAATAAGCATTTACGGTGGTAGCGAATTAGATCAGCTTAAATCTCTTGAAGCGTTAAATCATGCCGCAGGTTTTATAAGCTCAAAAGTTAGTAAAGGGCTTAGGTTAAAATATGCTCCAGTTATAACTTTTGAAAAAACTGATTCCATTTCAAGCGGTGTAAATATGTACTTCAAATTAAAGGAACTAACAAAGAATGAAGAGAAGAGAAATACTTAACTTCATTGGTAATAAACAAAAATTTAAAACTTTAAAAAGATTGATTCTTAACGCAAAAAATATAATTATTACAGGGCATGTTAACTCTGATGGTGATAACATTGCAAGTCAATTGGCTTTAGCAAGATATTTAGAAAGTATTAAAAAAAATTTTGAAATTTTATGGAGTGATAAAGTACCAGAATCCTGCTATTTTCTTTCAGGAATTCAGAAGATAAAACAGATAGAAAAGGAAAAAATTGACATTGATAAGTTTGATACTGTAGTGGTTGTTGATTCTGGAGATATTGAAAGAACTGGAAATTTAGCACCCCTGATTAAAGATAAATTTATTATCAACATTGATCATCACAAAGGGAACACAAACTTTGGAAATTTTAATCTTGTTTGTGAAAAAGCCTGCAGCATAGGTGAAATCCTTTACTATTTTTTTAAGATAAATAGAATACCAATTGATTATGATATCGCTTACTATCTTTATATTTCCATTGCTACTGATACTGGATTTTTCAAATACGACTGTATGCACAAGGAGGTACACCTTATAGCTGCAGAACTGATTGAAAAAGGAGTCAACCCATCCGAGGTAAATATAAATATTACTCAAAACAAGAGTCTTGAATATTTCAGATATCTTACCCTTACAATCAGTAGAGCCAGGGTTGTTGAAAATGACAGAATATGCTATTCATATTTAAATATTGACGATTTTAATGGTTTTGATGACCTTGAAACCGACGGACTGATTGAGTACTTAGGAATACTCAAACCAGTTTCTGTCTATTTTTTAGTAAAAGAAAAACAGAAAAATACCTTTACAGTAAGTTTAAGAAGTAAGTTCAATGTGGATGTTTCGAAAATTGCCTCCTTTTACGGTGGGGGAGGACATATGAGGGCAGCTGGTTTCAAGGTAGAAAATGTAAGGTTAGAAGATATAATTAAAGATTTAATTGAAAAGATAAAACCCTATCTTTAGAAAAACAACTGGATAGTTTTATGAAAAAAGTTGAATTACTTTCTCCTGCAGGTGGCTTACTTAAGATGAAATTTGCCTTTGCCTATGGAGCCGATGCTGTATATGGTGGAATAAAAAATTTTTCCTTAAGAGAAGGAGCAGAAAACTTTTCACTTGAAGAATTAAAAGAAGCAACAGATTTTTCCCATTCTTTAAACAAAAAATTCTACCTTGCAACAAACATCTTTTTACATGAAGATGAGCTTAATAAATTTAAAGAAGTAATAAAAGAAATAGCCCATACAGGAGTAGATGCATTATTAGTTTCAGACCCCGGGGCATTAATTTACTTAAGAGAAAATTTTCCCGAAATTCCCATTCACATAAGTACTCAGGCTAATACCCTTAATTCAGAAGCTGTAAGATTCTATGAAAAGCTTGGAGTAAAAAGAATAATTCTGGCAAGGGAGCTAACCCTTGACGAAATTAAAAGAATAAGGGATAAAACCTCACTCGAGCTCGAAACATTTGTACATGGAGCCATTTGCATTGCATACGCAGGAAGATGTCTTCTTTCAAATTATTTTACTAACCCTTCTTTATACAGACCATTTGAAAAGCCAGAAGCTATAAAAAACGAAAAAACAAGAGACGCAAATAGAGGCGATTGTGCACAGGCATGCAGATGGAGTTACTACATAGTTGAAACCACAAGAAAAGAAGATTTTTTACCCCTGGAAATTGAAGATAATTATTCAACAACAATAATGAGTTCTAAAGATTTAAATTTAGCCCCACTGCTTAAGGAACTTATTGATGCTGGAATTGATTCTTTCAAGATAGAAGGGAGAATGAAAAGTATTTACTATGTTGCAAATGTTACAAGGGTTTACAGAGATTGTATTGATAGAATTTATAGTAACTTACCACCCGACAATCAGATGGTTGAAGAACTTAATAATGTAAGTCATCGCGAATATTTCACAGGGTTTTATTTTGAAGAAAATAGACTTGCTTCTCATACCACTTTCAAAAGTTATATAAGAAATTACACATTCTTAGGGTATATCATTAAAAAAATAGATGAAAATAAATATCTATCACATTCTGCAAACCAGATAAAAGAGGAATTTGAAATAGAGGCAATAAATCCAACAGCAAATCAAAAGCTTTGTAATTACAGACTGCTTGATGTAGAAACACTTCAAAGAAAGGAAGTTATTCAACCTGATAGTGATTTTATCTTAGAGTGTGAAACTAAACTTGAAGATTTTACGATATTAAGAAAAAAAGAAAACAAATGAGTACAACTACATTTTTTTATCTTTCTTTCATAATTTCTGTTTTATTACTCTACAAATTTTCAATTCCTTTAAGTATATTCCTTCTGTTTGTTGCATTCTGTTTTTTTGTAGTAAAAAAGAAGCTTCCACTCGCCTCTCTAATATTGGTTTCATACCTTATTGTATTTTTCTTTCACTACAAAAAACTAAACAGTATTCCTTCTAACCCTGAGGAAGCAGGGAAAAAGTTTATCTCCACAGGCCTTTACGTTACAGGATTTGTTGAAAAAAGTGCAAACAATAAATACTATATTGATGCCTATCCCTGTAGAGTTTATTTAGAAGAATATAAACTTCTTTATAAAACTCAAAAAGTAAAAGTCAGTGGTTTTATAAGGGACAAAGCAATCTTTGCAAAAGAAATTGAAATAGAAAAAGAAGGATTTTTTCTTTACAGGTTTACTGGCATTTTAAGAGAAACTGTTTTTAGCTTTATTGAAAAAATCAAATTAAGCGATTTCAAAAACCTTATCTTCAGTTTTCTTTTAGGGAACAAAAGTTATCTTGATTATGAGACAAAAGAAAACTTCAGAATAACAGGTCTTGCTCACCTGCTTGCTCTTTCTGGATTACACACTGGCATTATAGCCTTTTTTGTAAGCACTATATTTGGTCTGGTTTTTAGAAAAAAACTCTGCTTTATTCTTACTACTCTATTCCTTATATGTTACATTCTTTTAACAGGCCTATCCCCGCCAATTATGCGGGCTTCACTGATGTTTATAATTTATTTTTACTTCGTTAAGCTAAAAGGATTGATTAACATTGAACACTCAGATATAGTTTTATTTACAGCCTTTGTATCTATCCTTATTTCACCCGAGAGTCTTTTCAGCTTAAGCTTTATTCTGTCCTATCTTTCTATCCTGGGAATATCTTTTTTAAAACTACCGTTTGAAAATTTGCTCTCATTCTTACCAGAAAAAATCAAAACTTCTTTTTCAATAACACTATCCGCAAATATTTTTACATTACCAGTTTTGCTTTACTATTTCAAAAGCGTAAATCTTATCTCCCTGATATCAAATCTAATTGTCATCCCTGTCTTTTCAGTTTTTCTGATACTATTATTCTTAAACTTTATTATATTTTTTGTAAACGAAAGATTTTCATACATTATTTTCGAAAAAATCACATCACTTCCCTGGAAATTCTGTAAATACACAGCCAGCTATCTATCTTTTTTGCCTTTCAATATGAATGTAAAAAATTTTGGGGGTTTTCACCTTGTTTTTTCTTATTTACTCCTGGGTCTGGTAATTTTCGTTTTACCACAAATATTGTTTTTTATAAACTTCAAAAAGATTGAAGAAAAATATAATTGAATTACTTCACTGGTTTGCCATACATAGAAATAATTTTATTTAACATTACATCCTGATGCCTTGAAATTAGATAGTCCTCCAGTTTTTTGTAGTATTCATACTTTCTGCCTGAAAGAACATAAGCAAGAACGTAATTATAAAATGCTTCCTCCTGATTTAACATACTCTGCAAATCAGCCATTGCAAGATAATTCCTCGCCTCACCAGGATAAATAGCCAGTACAGAATTTAGGTAAAAGAGAGCTTTTTCGAAGTCTTTCTTCTCTATAAATTCGTTTAGTACTTTATTAAACAATTCCTCCTCACTCAAAATATAGGCATCTTTATTAGTTAAAAATGGATTTCTAAGATCTGGCGATGGAACAAACTTTATTAACATATCACTGTAAGGAATCTGTTTAGAAAGTAAAAGTATAGAGCGATACGCTACAAAATCATTAAGTGGTGTGAAATATATTTTTTCTCTTACCCTGTTTTCATCCATTAAAAACTCTATAACTTTCTTTCTTTCATTTTTACCAAAACCATAAATGTTCGCTATTTCCTGGGCAATTATACCAGCCATAAGAATATGCCCTTTAAAATTAAAATGTAAATGATCAATAAAAATGTTATTGCCAAACCCCCCAGATCCAAAGTTTTTTTCTATTCTACTCTGCAAAGGTATAAAGTGTAAATACTGGTTCTTGTGTGAATTCATATAATTTTTAATTGCTTCAACTATAGGTGTTCTAACTCTAAAAGGAACAAGATCTTTATCCTTGGCCTCAATAAAACCATCAAGTTTAGCGTTATGTCCGAAATAATAATCCTTTAAGGCATTAAGGTAGATAAAATTAGCATTTTCGCTGACCCCTGATAAACCTTTAAGTTCTTTTTCTATTTTTTCAACCACCCCCTTTTTCTTAAGTATTATTGCATTATAGTAGGGCACAATATAATTGGAAAGTTTGTTATCATTTTTCCCTTTAAATGGTGGCATATCAATCAGATTACATACAGGTTCTACCCATATGACATGGATACCTTTAGAAGTAAATTTCTTTATGACTTCATCTATATTTTTGATATAGCACTTTGCTACATAGTTATCCAGCTTTTCATTAAAAGGTAATACTCTATTATTAAACTGTTCGGCCATCATTGTTCTTGAATAGATTCCTTTCCATTGAGATCTACCGAGGATTTCAAAAATCAACTGAAAGAACCTGAGTTCTTTTAAAGCAAGATAAATTTTCTTCGTAAGATGTCCACCTCCAGTAGTAGCAGAAATTGTCCCATAATATTCATTGTGACCAGAATAAATTACAACAAAATCAGGTTTATACTTTAAAAGTTTCTTTGATACATCAGCCACATAGTATGAAGACATTGCTGAAAAACCAAGATTAATTACCTCCACCTTTTTAAATTTTCCTGACTCACTTAAAGCTGCTTCAAGAATTTTTGAAAACGAGTGGTTTGAATAGAAAGGGAAACCCTCTGCAGCAGAACCACCAATAACAAAGCCTCTTAATACACCTTCTGGCTTGTGAGCCATAAAGATGTTTTTAATGGGATCCCTTGAAAGATCAATTTTTCTTGGATAATATTTAAGCCTTAATTCTTTGTTATCAATGTAAAACTGTCTTAGCTGGGGATGTAACACAAAAGGTTCTGTACTGTAACCCACTTTTAAAACCCTTAATAAAATCTCCAGCATAAAGAAACAAAAAACAACAATCACAATAAAAATAATGTTGAAAATTAATTTTTTCATCTCTTACCTCCATCAATACAACTTTTCTACTCTTTTGGGGTCATTTTCAGCAGGATCTATATCCTTCCACTGTGGACACTTTGAATTTCTTGCAATTTCATCCCTGCCAGCCATTCTGAGAATAAAAGCTATTGGAGTAAATATCAAATAAAAAAACAGAGTTAAAAAGAGCTTTGTGATGATATCACCAAGAAAAAATCCAGCCTTAGAAATGATATAAAAAGAAGGCTTCAAAACTAAAGGATTTACAAAGGCAAAAATTATATGAAAAACTCCTGTTGCCAGAATAAAAACTTTCACGTAGATGTTAAAATGCTTAAAACCTATAAAAAAAAGAATTAGCATACCTAAAGAAAAAGAGATGCCAAATTTTCTCAGTTCCTTTTTCAATCCTTGATTATTCGTTTTTTCCATTTTTCCAGCCCCACTTCTGGTTGTTCTTCCTTATAAAGTATAAAATTTCCTATTGCTAAAGCATCCATATTGGTACCCATAAAACACAAGAATGCATCTTCAGGTGAACAGACAATTGGCTCACCCCTTACGTTGAATGAAGTATTAATCAAAACAGAACATCCTGTGAGTTTTTCAAATTCAGTAAGTAAATCATAAAATATTGGATTATCCTCCCTTGCAACTGTTTGTATTCTTGCAGAATTATCAACATGAGTAATTGCTGGAAGCTCTGATCGTTTCAACTTCAAAAGTTCAAGACCTTTTTTATCGGTTTTTTTTGTGTCATAAAGTAACTCTTTTTTTACCTGGGCAACAAAAAGCATGTATGGAGAAGGCCTATCCCATTCAAAATAATCTTTTAATCTCTCAATCTTTACTGAAGGTGCAAAAGGTCTAAAGGATTCCCTGAATTTTATCTTGAGGTTCATAACAGACTGCATTACTTCTGATCTTGCATCACCAAGGATTGATCTGTTGCCTAAAGCCCTTGGGCCGAATTCCATTCTACCCTGAAAAAACCCAACGACTTTTTCATTCGCAATGAGTTTAGCAACCTCTTTAAGCAAATTACCGGTTGAAAGATAATGGTATTTAGCCTCATATCTTTTTAAAACTTCTTCAATTTCTTCATTTGAATACGAAGGCCCAAGGTATGAACCTTTTTGAAAATCTTTACCCCTATTTACAATTCTTGGCTTATCAAAATATTCATAGTAAACATAAAGTGCAGCTCCAAGAGCACCTCCTGCATCTCCAGAAGCTGGTTGAACCCATATGTCCTTAAAACCACATTCTTTAAGTATTTTTGAATTGGCAACACAATTTAATCCCACTCCACCAGCAATGGTAAGATAGTCCATAGCAGTCACTCTTTTAACCTCATTTCCTATTTTTAGCATTACTTCCTCAAGTACCTTCTGTATAGATGCAGCAACATCCATATAAAATTCATCAGGCATAGCATCTGGTGTTAAAGGTGGTCTTCCAAAAATTTTTTCAAATTTTCTATTTATCATCTTAAGCCCTGTAATGTAATCAAAATATCTTTCATTCAAAATATAAGAACCGTCCTCTTTAATTTTAATTAGTTCTTTCTTAATAAGATCCGCATATACCGGTTTACCGTATGGAGCAAGTCCCATCAGTTTATATTCTCCGGAATTCACCTTAAATCCGCAATAATATGTAAATGCAGAATAAAGTAAACCAAGTGAATGAGGAAAATTTATTCTTTTAAGTAAAGTTATCCTGTTTCCTTTTCCCATTCCTATAACGGTTGTCTCCCATTCTCCTACTCCATCAACTGTAAGTATAGCAGCCTCATCGTATGGAGATGGGAAAAAGGCACTTGCCGCATGAGACTGATGATGTGTTGTAAAAAGAACTTTCCCATCGAAGCCAAGCTTATTTCTTATTTCATCCTCAATCCATAGCTTTGATTTAAGCCAGAGAGGAATTGCCTGCAAAAAACTTCCAATTCCCTTCGGTGCATTATGAATATAAGATGAAATAATTCTTTCAAATTTTACTATGGGTTTATCGTAAAAAACTACAGCAGAAAGCTTATTTACATCAAGAGAGGCTTCTTTTAGACAGTATTTTATAGAATTGATGGGAAATGAAGCATCCCCCTTTTTTCTTGTAAACCTTTCCTCCTGAGCAGCTGCAACAATCTCACCATCTACAACAATTGCTGCTGCTGAATCATGGTAGTAAGCTGAAATTCCCAAAACAGCCAGCATAATCAATTAGAACAAAGAATAAATAAATGGAGCAATAGCCTGAGACTGTGAAACTATTATTGCAAGTCCTATTATCCCGAGTAAAATTAAAATTGGTATAAGCCATAACTTTTTGTTATGTCTGACATACTCAAGAAATTCTTTAGCAAGTTTCATTTTTCCCATAAGTAATCCCTCCGGTTATAAAAAATCTTTTACCCTTTATATGCTGAAATTTCAATTTCCACAAGAGCATCTTTTGGAAGATTTGAAACTTCAACAGTTGTTCTAACGGGTTTGTGTCCTTCAAAAAAACTTTCATAAACACTATTCATATCCTTAAAATCGCTCATTTTTTTCAGATAAACCACACACTTAAAAATATCCTCTTTTTTGTATCCAAGTTCATTTAAAATATTTAAAATATTTAGAAATATTACCTCGGCTTGCTCCTTTACATTTTCTCCTTTCATCTCTCCTGTCTTTGGATCAATGGCAATCTGTCCTGATAAAAACAAAAAACCATTATTTAAAACAACGGCTGTAGAATAAGGCCCTACGGGTTTTGGTGCACTTTTAGGGTTGATAAGTTCTAAATTACCCATATGTTATCCCTCCTTTTAAACTTTAAAATTTTAATACAATTACTCTTTTTTTTCAATCTTACTATTAGTTCTGGTTAAGTTCATTATTACTTAATCTATTTTATTTTCTTCCGAAATTTTATAAGAAAAGCTTCTATTTAGAGGACTTTTGGCCAATGAAAAAAAACACTTTTTCTATTATATTTCTTATACTTTTTATTCTCAATTTAGCTTATGGCTTAAAAAAATTTGAAATGGAAAATTACTATGAAATTAAGGCCAGTGATATTAGGATATTTAACTCTGTGGGCTTACAGCTTAAAAAAGACGAAACTGGAAAAACCTTTATAGGGCTTGGAAATGAAAAGTGTCTTGAAGAGGTGGAATTTGGAATAGATTTTGAAGAAGAAAAACTTAATCTAAACAACTACTCACTTCTATACAATAATTTTATAAGAAACTCTTATGAAAAGTATGCTGGAAATTTTTCAGGAAAATTTGTTTTTTCAGACCACTATATTGCATTAAAACCAAACTTAAATTCCATTTTTTATCCGGGTAATGAGGTTGGAAGTTTCACAATAGAATTCTGGCTCTATCCATACAAAAACTACGATTATCAATATGTTGTAAACTATCTCGGTGAGGATATCACTGATCCTGAAGGGAAAAGATATGGATTTTCAATATATACTGAAAATGGGAGACTTACATTCACTTTTGAAAACTTTTTCTTTCACTCAGACAAAAGCAAAGTAAAAGAAGTAATAAAACTTTCTGAAGAAAAACCTTTAATCCTTTACAAATGGGAACACCATGCAATTTCATATGACAGTAAAACTGGCAGGTTGTCTATTTTCAGAAATGGAATAGAAGAAAAAACAATATGGTTGACAGAAAATGGGAAAAGAGGAAAAAGTATATTTTATCCGTATGTTAATCCCTACTTAAATTCCTCCCTTTTAATCGGTAAAAGGGGATACTTTTTACTTGATAATTTTAAAGTCTTAAAAGAATTTAAAGAAAATTATAATTTAAGAAAATTTTACAGTGAAGAAGCATTTTTTGTCTCTCATGTTTTTAAAATAACTGAAAATTGTTTTACTATAAAAGAAATAAATTTGACGGGCAAATATGATAATTTTTCCTTTATAAAACTTGGATACAGAATATCTAAAGATGTTTTTTCACCTGATGACAATAAACTACAATGGGTTTATATAAATCCCCGGGATTACAAATTGCCGCTTGAATTTACAGAAGGTAAGTACATTCAATTTAAGTTGGTATTTTATCCGGAAACTGTGGATAATGATATAAGGGTTTACTCAATTGGAATAAAATATGTTTTAGATGAGACCCCCTATGTGCCTCAAATAGTAAAAACAATCCCGCTGGATGGTGGTGTTGAAATCTACTGGATGCCTTCTCCTGAAGAGGATATAGAAGGTTATGAAATTTACTATGGTCACAAAAGCAAGAACTATATTTGTAACGATGCAGAAGAAGGTCCTTCACCTATTTTTGTTAAAAAAACCACAAAAGGATTTGAACTTCAAAAATTTAAACTTTCCCTGATGAATGAAAAACCATATTTTATTTCAATAAGAACAGTGGACAGAAACGGCCACAAAAGTCCATATTCTCAAGAAGTTTTTGTAAGGCCAAGTACAGTTTTCAGTGAAAACAAATTCAGTGTGGGAAGATAAGTGTGCTGGCAAATCAAAGTAAAATTTCAGTTCCAATTCCAGCCTCAGTTAATAACTCCAGAAGAAGTGAATGTTCAATTCTACCATCTATAATGTGAACTTTCTCAACTCCATTTTCTAAAGCTTTTATAGCTGAATCAACTTTTGGCAGCATCCCTTTAGAAATAATTTTATCTCTCTTTAAATCATCAATTTCATCTTTGTGCAGACTCGGTATGAATGTACTTTCATCTCCAGGAACTTTATATATTCCTCTTACATCAGTAATATAGATAAGCCTGTAGGCTCTTGCAGCTATTGCAATTTCCCCGGCGGCAGTGTCAGCGTTTATATTGTAAGTTTTTCCATCAACACCAATGCTTATAGGAGAAACCACAGGAATATATCCACCCTCAATAAGATTAAAAAGAATGTCTGGATTAACCTTAACAATTTCACCTACAAGCCCATAATCTATATTCTTCCCGGAATAATCCTTTTTCTTTTCTGAAACTATCAGATTTGAATCCTTACCGGAAATTCCCACTGCTTTCCCGCCTTCAAAGTTTATTCTTGCCACAATCTCCTTATTTATTAGACCACTTAAGACCATTTCTGTAATCTCAACTGTTTCTTCATCAGTGTACCTGTAACCTTCAATAAATTTTACTTCCTTACCCAGTTTTTCCATAAGTTTAGAAATATGTGGACCACCCCCATGAACTACAATTAAATTTATCCCAACAAGTTTTAAAAGCACAAAATCTTTAATTGAAATCTCCTTTAGTTTTTCATCATCCATGGCACTTCCACCATACTTTACAACAACAGTTTTCCCATAAAATTCCCTGATATAAGGAAGTGCCTCCATTATAGTTCTGGCTTTATCAATAAACTTTTCCATAAAAAACCCTTATAAAACTTGATTATATTTTATTATCGACTTTTAGAATATTTCCCAGATGTTGTGAACCATAAAAGTTTAAAAAGTCCTTTATAGTATGCAAATGTTTGATATTATGTTCAAGCTGAAACTTTGTTACAAGCTGGTGGTATTTTTCACCAAGGAAATCTGTAATATACTTTATACTTACTTTATTTTCGTTGCAATACTCTTCGATATTTTTTAAAATATTTTCATCGAAAATTAAAAAAGTATGTGGTTCTATTTCTATAATTGAATTCTTATACTTTTCCCTGATAAAAGAAGAAAAATGAGCACTGATCTGAACAATTTTATAGTTTTTAAATTCTTCAAAGGTTATCTCATTCAATGTTTCAATTATGCTTTTCTCCACATTTTCAGGTATTTTGTGTTTCGAATGAACTCTTAAAAATTCTATTATTTCCTCTTTTTTCATTCCGTAAGCCAGTGACTTTTTTAAGGATTCTTTTGTAATTCTGAAGATTGACATTAGCTGGATTGTTTTGGGTTCTGAAATCAGTGCAACCTTAAAAAGAATATCAGGTCTAATTTCAGGTTCAGCAAAAATTTCAAAGTTTGAATCAACCACAAAAGTGGTCTGTGGATAATTCGAAGATAAATCAAAATCATTCAAAAGAGAAATAGCTGGTTCATTCATTATTATACTATCATTTGTAAGGGAAACGGTATCACCAGCCTTTATAACTTTAGCAATTTTATGATGTTCAAGCTGTCTTACAAATGATATAAACTTTATTTCTTCATGTTTTAACATTGATAAAAGATTTTTATTTTCATTCTTCGGTGTAAAGTATAATTCAGCATTAATGTAGTAAAAAAATAATTCCTTTAGTGGTAAAGGTTTCTTATAGATAAGATAGTAATGAGAAAGTATTTTGATTGCCATAAAAGTTGGTTTATGAAATTCAAGCTGGTCAAGAAATTCATAAAGGAAAATTATAAACAACTGCTCATTAACGGAAAGTTTTACTATTGTGTCGAACAAAAATTTATTTATTATCACTCTATTGCTGTATTTTTGAAAAAAACCGAATCTTGTAAGTTTCTTGATAATCCTTTCTATCTGATCTTTTTCAGCGAAATCGGAAAAAAATTCTAAAAGTTTTTCAAGGTCTATCTTATGAATTTCATTATTTTCAGAGCTTCTCGGGGAATAGTTTACAATATAAGAGATTAGTCCTGCAATAAGCTGTATGTAATTTTCCTTAAGGATGTTTTCCGGCTTGATTTCTATTGAATTGTTATTCGAAAAATCATTCCTTAAATATTCAAATATATACTTCAAAAAAACAGGTGGACAGTACAAAAAATCGTATAAATTAAGCCTTTTATAATTAAAAATAATATACCTGTTAAGTAAGGAGTTTATGGCAATTGATACCTCTTCGGGAGAAAAATTGAAGAACTTGGCAATGAGTTTTGTTAAATTTTCTACTCTATCGTACACAAGCCACCCAAAGGAATTCTGCATAAGATAAAGAATAACTTTCTCTGACTTTGTGAGTGAAAAATAGATTGAAGAGATATTTTCCTGATAGTACTTTTCAATTTCACTTAAACGTTTTTTGTTCTCTTCACTATCGTAAGATTGTTCTAAATCTTTTTTAAAAAAATAATAATGTATGTCTTTGACCAGCTGGGGTTCTGATTTTGAAATCCAGTCTATAAAATTTTCTTCATTGGAAAAGAGTATTTTGTTGAGTTCTTTCATAATTTTCACCCCTTAAGATATTTTATTTATGTAGTTGTAAATATCCCCTTCGTTATTACTTACTGTTTTTCCCTTTATAAGATCAGAAAATTCTACAATCTCATATTTATAACCCTGCTCAAGTAAAAAAAGTTGTCTTTTTCTTGCAAAATCTTCTTCAAGCGTATTTTTTGAAATAAGGGTGTAAAAAAAGGCGTTTCCACTGTCAGGGCGCAAAATTCTTCCAAGTCTTTGCGCTTCCTCCTGTCTTGAACCAAATATGCCGGAAATTTGAATTGCAACATCAGCTAATGGAAGATCAATAGAAAAATTTCCCACTCTGGAAATACACAGGGCTTTAATCTTACCTTCTCTAAATGCCTCATAAAGTTTTTGTCTTTCAACTGCAAGTGTTTCTCCCGTTATAAGTGGAAGATTAAACAATCTGGAAACTTCCTGCAACTGAGAAAGAAAATGCCCGATTATGAGTATGTGATTACTTTTGTGCTTTTCAAGTAAAAATTCAATGGCCTTTATCTTTTCTGGATTTGTTGAAGCAATTCTGAACTTACTTCTTTGATTTGCGTTTAAATATTTTGAGTATATTTTATCAGGAAGCGCTATTTTTATCTCATAACAAAATGCTTTAGCAATCCAGCCTTCTTTCTCAAGTAATTTCCAGGGGAATTCATATATCTTCGGACCAATGAGAGTAAAAACTTCACTCTCGAGATTGTCTTCTCTTACAAGAGTTGCTGTTAAACCAAGTCTCCTTTTTGACTGGATAGAAGTTGTCATTCTAAAGATGGGCGCAGGAAGTATATGAACTTCGTCATATACTATAAGCCCCCAGTTCTGTGTGGTAAATATGTTTATGTTTCTCATATCATCGCTTTTCCCTCTCTTGTGAATCAGCATACTGTATGTGGTAATGGTAATTGGTGTTAAATTTTTGCTCTGGGATGTATATTCTCCTATATCCTCTGGCCTCAATGTTGTTTTATCCAGTAGTTCTTTTTTCCACTGTTTTACAGATTCGTTACTTGTGGTAATTATCAACGTATATTCCTTTATGTCTGCAATTATACCTATTGCTACAATGGTTTTGCCTGCCCCACAGGGAAGTACAATAATTCCACTCCCTTCTTTCCATTTTGAAAAATTGTAAACAGCCTCAGACTGGTAGTACCTTAGCTTAAATTCTTTATTTTCAAGTGTAATATTTCTGAGTTCTATTTCAATTTTGTTTCCTGCATCAAAACCAGCCAGGTCCTTAACTGGTATAAGATGTTTGATGAGTTCAGTTTTTATAACGCCTCTGTTTTCACTTGAAACCAGAATACTATCTGGAAGTTTTTCCAGGATATACTTTTCAAGAAGTTTTTCAACCTTTTCTTTTATCTCCTCATCGAAAAATTTGATGAGTATCCTGTCTTTGTCATATTTCTGAAATACCACTTTACCATAAGTGGTATAATGTTTACGGATAAAATCTATAACGTTTTCCGGTATATCGTACTTTTTATACCTTTGAAGTGTTTCCAGTATTTCATCCAGGGGAACACCATTTGCAGCTGAATTCCACAGGGATATTGGGGTGATCCTGTAAAAATACATATGTTCTGGTGTTTTGATAAGTTCTGAAAAAGAAATTAGTTTTTTTCGAACTTCTTCAAACTGGGGATGATGAGTGTCAACCAGTATAGTTTTATCGGGTTGAACTACTATAACTTTATCCCTTTCTACCATTACTACCTGCTTAAAAAAAGATATATATTTTATATTATTTTTCCTTTCCTGTCAAGTGGAAAATTTTTATATGGCAATTTTCAATCTTGTAATTAAAAATTGGCAATTTTGAGATGAAGGGAATTTTTAAAAATAAATATGAGTTTTAAAAACAAAGAAATCTAAATATTTTCCTTAAGAATCTTTAACAAGAGGGGGTTTATCAAGTTCTGTTAAAAACCATTCTATAAGTTTAATTACATTTTCATGATATTCTGACCTTGCTCTGTGTTCATATTCATAATAGGCATCATTCAAATATGACATTGCCATTCTAAGGCATGTTACAGAGCCAGTATTTTGATACTCTAAGAATTTTCTTATTCCATTTATAAAAAGTTTTTTTGCATTTTTAAGCTGCCTTTCTTCATACCATTCTTCAAAGGATTGAAAATAAAGGGAATTAAATTTTTCAAAAAGAATGGCAAAATTATCGTCATAATCTTTTGAGATAGTTATGATCTTTTTTATGATTTTTTCATTTCTTTCTTTCAGTTCGGGTTTTATCCTAATCTTTTGAGAGTATATTCCAAGAATTACATAAAGCTCAAGAAATTCATAAAGCATTTTTCTTATATTGAATGTGTTTATTTTTTCATTTTCTAAAGAGGAAGTTTCTTCTTTTAATATATTTTCAACCAGAAGGGGATTTTTTATAACAACTAAAGCTTCTTCAAATTCTTTCTTTAGATTAATAAAGTCTTCATTTGTATCGGTTTTAGTAATATCTGGATGAATCATTTTAGAATATTTTCTGAAAATTTTCTTTGCTTCTTTTTCAGTAAAATTCTTTGAAGTAACTAGTTCTTTTAAGATCCTGTTTTCTTTAATTGTTGTCATTTATCTCCCTGAGTTTTAAGAAATGATAAAATAATTTACTTTTGATGTCAAATTAAAAAAAATTTTGAAAAAAAGATCTGTAAAAGAGGTTTGAAATGCCAGATTTTAACTTATACAAATGATATTATTGGTAAGACAGGCAGCCAGTTACAAAACGTCGCGAGCTTACAGAAAGTTTTAAAAAAAACGTAACACAATAGTTCAGTGTTTATCAATCTAACAATCGACTGCCCGTTTATTTTTTAATCTCCAGCTTCAGAAAGTGCAACATCAGGAACAGGGAATTTTTCAAGTATAAACTTTTGTGCTGTGTATACACTCTTTCCGAATTCAAATTTGTATCCAAGTTCTTTCAAGGCTAATTCCATAGCCTGAAGTTCCACAACAATATCACTTTTGTCAACATAACCGAGATGTCCGAGTCTGAAGATCTTACCCTTCATAGTTCCCTGGCCACCAGCAATTGTTACACCATACTTATCTCTCATCAAAGCTGGAATTTTTGTACCTTCAATTCCATCAGGAACTCTAATCGCGGTAACAGCATCAGAAGGCCTTACGTTCGGCACATCTGGAAATAATTTCAAACCAATTGACTGAACAGCTTCTCTGAAACACTGGGCAACAAGAGAATGTCTTTTAATTACATTGTCTATACCTTCTTCAAGCATAGACTTTAAGGCATAATTAAGTCCAATAAATAGAGTTATTGCTGGAGTCCAGGCAGTTGTCTGCTTTTCAAGATTTTTCTTTTCCTTTGCAAGATCAAAGTAATATTTGGGAAGATTTGCATTTTTCATCTTTTCGGCAGCTTTTTCAGAATAGGAAATAAAAGCAAGCCCTGGTGGAATCATAAAAGATTTTTGTGAACCTGCAACAGCAATATCCACACCCCACTCATCCATTTCAAATTCCATTGCACCAATTGCTGTTATACCATCTATAACAAAAATAGCATCCGTTTTCTGAACAACCTTCGCAATATTTTTTACATCAAATGCAACCCCAGTAGATGTTTCACTGTATTCTGTATAAACACCTTTTGTATCAGGATTTTCTTTTAAAGCCTTCTCAACTTCTTCAGCCTTTATATCCTTACCATACTCAGCTTTAAGTTCGATCACATTAAGTTTGTAAGCCCTTCCTATTTCGGCAAATCTTTCACCAAATTTACCTGCGGATAAAACTATAATTTTATCTCCTTCGGACATAAAATTAGTAATCGAAGCCTCCATACCACCTGTACCAGAAGATGTAAGAGTTAGAACTGGATTTCTGGTCTTAAATACCTTTTTAAGCATTTCCGCATTTTCAGAAACAATTTTTGAAAACTGGGGAGTTCTATGATGCATAAGTGGTTTTGACATTTCGGCAAGTATTTCATTTGGCACTGCCGTTGGTCCTGGGGCACATAAAAATTTTTTTACCATAATTTTCCTCCTGAAGTGTATTTTAAAAAGACAGCGATGGGGCAAAAATTGTTAAGGCTTAAATTATAAAGCGAATTCTAAATTATGTCAAAATTAAAATGGGAAGGGAATAATATTACCTACTTGAATATGCATTACCAGATAAAATAAATGGCTTATGGGCATCTTACCCATAAGCCATCTCGACAGGTTAAAAATAAATTAGTTGCCAAGTAAAGCATTACTCAATTCTGTATTCCATTGCCCGGTGGATGGATTATATATTCCAAATCCAGAAGAGAATTCCCAGTAGCACCAGCTGATATTTCTTTTTTCACATTCTGTTCTGACAAAATGTGTCCATCTAACCCTTGAGTTTATATCAGCATACTTTCCATATACTCCAAACTCTCCAAGCCATACAGGTATTTTTTTCTGTGAAGACCAGTTGGCCACAGTGTTAAGCCTTTGAACTATCTGATTTGAACTTGCCGGATTTGCATCCCCAGTTTTTGTGTTATAATCATTCAACCAGTCTTTTATCCATTGATCAACATTTGAAGGTATTGGTACGGGAGTTTGTGGTGGACCAGGCCATACTATGTTGGATACATTGCTTATACTTCCTCCCCATTCTGCACCTTGATGAGTAAATACAAAAGGTTCATAGAAATGAAAGGTAGCGATTAGGTAATTATCTCCTGATGGAATGTAAAGATTTGTTAAACCATCAATACTGTTCCAGTTAATACCTCCGATTATTATAATTCTTGTTGGATTCTTTTCTCTTATAATTTTTATTGCATTTGTCATTAAATCTGTCCAGTATGGTTCAACATTTCCATTTGGCTCATTTAACACCTCAAACAACAGATTATCAGGCGCATCTTTATAATGTTCTGAAATCTGTCTCCACAATGCAAAAAACTTCTCCCTCTTTCCGGTAGGATCTGAAATAAGCTCATCAAAGTGATGAATGTTTATGATTACATTAAGCCCGGCATTCAAAGCTACATTAACCACATGGTCTACTCTATTAAAGAAATCGCTATTTATAGTATAAGGAGAAGTATCCTGGGCTCTTGTAGACCATCTAATTGGTATTCTTACTGTATCAAATCCAGCCTGTTTCATCAATGTAAAATATTCATCCTTTATGGGATTACCCCAGCTATCCTCATTAGGATAGGCTTCCAGAGCGTTTCCCATATTTACACCCTTTCCCAGCTTTTTTATCATGGTAGCAGGATCTATTGCAGGGCCTTTAAAAATCACCCTGTTTTTAGACACAATTTTATTATTATAGTAAAGTTCATAAGATAGAATGTTTAACCCCTTTTCTATCAAAAGATTAGTACTGAAACCACCCTTCTGATTTAATTCATTTGTATTAGAGTTATTGAGAATAATTTTAAGATTGCATTCTGCTTCTGAAACAATTTCACCACTGGATATAATTTCATTGGTACTGAAAACCTGACAATTTGTTGGGAAAATTACCTTTAAAAATGGCAGACTATCTGAAACAGTAATTCTTAAGGAATTTGTCTTAGAACATTTGCCAGATTTCATTTTTATATAATATGAAATATTTACCTCGCCTGAATTTAGAGAAACGTTCTTTTCCCAGAAATTTTTCCCATAAAAAGAATATGAATTAGCTTTCTCAACCGTAGAATTCAGTATTAAATACACCCCTTCTACATCATCCAGCGATGAAATGTCACCATAAACAACAAAATTTGTAGAAACTTCCCCACCATTCTGTGGGAAAATGACAGAAATATCAGGGAACTTATCCTGTATTTCCCCCTGATCTAAAAAACAGGATGATATAAAAAAAGTTAAACAGAAAAATATAAAGATTATTCTTTTTTGCATAATTCCTCCTCATCCCTCCAACAAATTCAAATAATAATACTACCTCTAACTTAATAAAATGAAATTAAACTAAAAATTTTTACTTAATATAAAAAACACTTACTATATTTCCTGCACTATCTCTGAATTGTTTTAAATTTTTTGGATCAGAAACCCAGTTATCATCAACAACAAAACAGTAGGCATAGATGCCGGGCTTAAGTCTTATTCTTATACTGAACTCCCCTGCACCTCGATACTTCATAACATGCTTGTAAGGGTTCCAGTTATTAAAATTGCCTACAAGGGAAACATTTTTTGCTTTTTCATCAAAATATTTAAACTCATAAATATCCTTTTCTATCCAGAGAGGGTTTGTAAATTCTGGAATGAAATCCTCTTCAAGGTCAAAATAAGAGATTCTATCACCGTTATCATCTACGATAAAATTTGTATTATTTGGATCGTAAGTCCATATATCATCTATAACATACCTGTATCTGTATCTTCCCTTTTTCAACCTTTCCTCCCACACAAATTGCCACATATTTGTTGACTTTTTCTCCATAAGAAGCAATGGCTTCCAATCAGTAAAATCTCCAGCTACCACAACCTTCCTTTCGGAACCATCTCCCCTGTAGAAAAAAATAATCTTATCATTAAGTATAAGAGGAGAATTAATCCAGTAGCCCTCAATCTCTTTAGAAAGTATTTGATACTCCTTTTCCTTTGATAACTTCTCTTTTGCCTGCCCCATCAAAACTACTATTAGAAATAACCCGGATAAAAAAATAAAAAGTCTTTTCATAAAATGCCCTGCCAAAATTTTCTAAATTATAATTCAAATCACAATTTCAATCAAAAATTTTGTTGTCTTGTTTATCTAAAAATGATATAATTGTGATATGAATCTCTTTATAGTTACAGGTGCATCAAAAGGACTTGGATTTTCAATTGCAAAAAGATTGCTTGAAAAAGAAAATCAAGTAGTTTGCATCTCAAGAAATACCAATAAAGAACTTATAAATTTGGCAAAGTCAAAAGGTGTAAATTTAAAATACTACGAATTTGATTTGAAAAAGATAGATCAGGTTGAAAATCTTGTAAAAAATATATTTTCAGAAGTAGAGTTAAAAAAGTTTGATAAAATCTACCTTGTAAATAATGCAGGCATTATTAATCCTGTTTCTTCTATTGAAGATTTGAAACTGAATGAAGTTGTTGATAACTTTTATGTAAATTTTCTCTCCGCTTTTGTTCTCACATTTTTTGTTTTGAAATACACCAGACAGTTTAAAGGGGAAAGAATAATAGTAAATATTTCAAGCAAAGCCGCGTCAGTCCCTGTTAAAAACTGGGCATGCTACAGCATTTCAAAGACAGCCCTGGATGCTCTTACAAGGTATATTTTTGTGGAATTTCAGAAAAAAGGGAAAACAAAATCTATCTCATTTCACCCACCAGCAATGGATACATCAATGAGAAAGGAGAACATAAAAGCAAAAAACATTTTCGAAAAAGTATGGGATTTTATATGTGTAAAAATACTGAGAGTTAAAAGAGTTTATTCTCCTGATGAAATTGCATATAAAATTATCTCAATTCTTGCGGATGAAAAAGTTAACAGTGGGGATATTATTGAAATGCAGTAAAAAGCTACTTCTTTATTTCTTTTCCAAAGAAAATATTTACGATTTTTATTATCTTCTGATTTGAAGTATCAAAGTAAGCTTCTTTTAGTACTGAAAAGTTTGATTCCTTGCCCTGAACTACTATAGAATAGAGTAGCTTTGCTGTTTCTATTTTGTTAGATTCAACAATGTTTGTTAAAATTTCGAATTGATAAGAAAAAAGCCTGTAATTTCCTTTAGTAAGGAAAAGATTTGTCTCATTATTCTGAAAATCAGAAGAAACAAGTTCATTTAAGTTCGTTGAATTTTCAACTATGGCTTCATAAAATCTTACAAGTTTTTCTTCATAATTGCTTCTTGTAATTCTTGCTTTTCTTAACAAATAATTCACAGTCAGAATAGAAAAAACTGCAACAAGTATTAATACAGGAGCATAAATAAGAAAGAGCTTCAAAAATTTTCCTTTTTTAGAAACAAGCTCTTTTTCTGTTCTACTCTTTGAATTTTTTTCATTCATCTTTTTCTCCATAACTGTTTTTAAAATTATACTTTATAAAAATACTTTTTTCAACAAATGTTTCTCTTATGTTTTTCAAAATTTTTTCAAAGGATAGATAATTCTCAAAATCTATCCTTAACAAATCAGGTCTTTCAGAAATTAATTTTTTCATAAAATTCTTATTCATTCGAAAATTACCCACCCCAATATCTTTTACTCTTTCAATACTTATTCTTTTTGCAATTTCATCAAAGAATTTTTCGTAAATCTTTTCCTTATTTTCTTTTAAAACAATTACTGGGTCAAAAATAAGCCTTACATTCCACCCGCTTTCAATTGCTTTGTTAATAGCATCAATTCTTGCAGCAAGAGATGCTGTCTTATCCTCAAAAATATAAATCAATTCCTGGGGTAAAAGAGACCATGCAAGGATAATGTTTTCTATGGGCTTCAGGTCTGAAATTGAAGAAAAATTCGAACTTTTAGTTCTTATTTCAACCATAGGCATTCTGTAATCCTTCAAAAAATCATAAATCCTGTGAATTATCCCTGTAAAATTTTCAATTGCAAGCAAATCTGTATTATAGGATAAAAAAAGCAAAAAATTACCCCTTGCACATTCCTTTAAGATTTCATCGAGAAAATCCTCCAGATTGAGAAAAATTACAATATTTGCAGAAGAATACATCCCCTGCAAAAAACAATACTTGCAATCAAAAATACAATTTAAAACTATAGAAGAATAAAAGCTTCTTTCAAAACCAAAATCCTGACAGTAAATGGGATTTGGATATAAAAATTTCGATCTTTTCTTTGCAAGTATTAAAGAGGGAGATTTTTTTTGCAACAGAAAGGATTGTTTCTTTCTACCAAAAATCTCAAGGTAATTATTAATTTCTATGACAAATGAGGGCCTAATTTTTTCAATTATATGAAGAGCGCTTTCGGAATTCTTCAGGTCTTTTTCAACATATATATGTTTGAAGTAGAGATTTGATTCTTTCATAAACTTTTTTCCTATCCAGTTTACTGCTTACTTTAATTGAAAGAAATTGAGACAAACAATCAAATGAAATATTGTTTTTGACCTTAGCAATTCTGTATAAATCATAAAGCTCTTTTTTCATATAATGAGTAAGCTTAAGATTTTCAAAAAGGTTCTCAAGTGCTATTTTTTCTTCAGTCAAAACAACATCAGGCGAGCACGAATCAAAAGATTTTAAAGCCTTCAAAATCAGGTCAATTTCTTCTATTCTTCTTTCCACAAGTTTTGAAATAAATTCCTTCGTTATGTTTTTTGTCTCAAGATAATCCGAAACAATCTTAAGAACTTGTGCCCTGTGAGGAGATAAAAAGAGTTGAGCGGCTTCAAGAAAAAAAGCAGCTTCCATATCAACAAGATTTTCTTCAATTACTTCTATTGTACTATCAACGACATTCTCAAAGCTCTCTATTGAATTTTCCTTAAGTGAGTGAGGGAAAAGTATATCTGAATAAAAACACTTTTTTGTACTATGTTGAATTGCCTTATTAATAAGAAAAATTTCCCCAATTTCATACTTTATGTTTTTAGTTCCGCACACTCCAATAAGCAGACAAAAAGAATTTTCTTCATCCTTTTTTCTACCAAGAAAGTAAGAAAGTATGGCACTGGCTTTAATTCCCCCAACCCCTGTAATACTAAGTGTTAATTTTTCACTCTTGAAATGTTGAAAATGAGTAACTTCAAAATCCCTTTTAAGATTGTAAAACTCAATTAAAGGTTTTGCCTCTGAATACAAAGCTGTAAAAATATGAATCATAATTTATGATAACATATAAGCTGGTTTTAATTCAATTTCTTGATTTATTGTTTCTTAAAAAATAAAATTGAGGTTAATAAATGGACAAAAGTAAAGTTCACCCTGATTTTGATGGACACCTTAAAAAAGAATTTAAGGATATGACTCCTGATGAAAAATTATTCTATCTTTCTCAGCAAATACTTTATAGAGGCAATAGCTATGTAAATTTATTACTTTTGCTTATAAACATCATCATCACCGCAGTATTCAAAAAATTTAAAAGTGGCAGTATTCTTTGACTCTTTGCCAAGTGATGTTGCGTAGAGGGCAATTACATTGCCAGTAAAGCCCCATGCCCTCCTTATACTTAAAAATGTGGCATCAATCTTATCATTAAGTAGTTTCATCTTGTTTTCTTCATATCCAAAATAAAAGTTGAAATACCTGCCTTCAAAAACAATTTTTAAAAACAGCGGTTTTTTTTGAGTTAACTCTCTAAAGCTAATTAACTTCATATATTCTGGGGGGTTATCCTCATCCGACTGATAAAGTTCTACAACTAATTTATTATTTTTTAAAGACTTACAGAGATAATAAAAATGACCTTCATCCTGAAAAATTAATACACCAGCTTTTTCATTTTCGGCTTCAGGATCGAATAATAACTCTGTCATTGCATAGCCCTTAGAATGTGCAAGTCTTCTGCCAATAAAACTGGGGTTACCATACTGAGCACAATTTTCAGGTCTGAGCTTAATTACTATTCCTCCATTTATCTTGTCAATAGAATACCACTGTTCTAAGGGTGTTCTTAAAAATATCCAGGCTGGATGTAGTTTTTCACTTTTAAAATCATCCCTGATTTTAAAATTCCCGCTATATGGTATATCATCCACAGGTATTCTTTTTCCCAAAGGCAAGTGATAAAAATATTTTACCTCCTCGTTTCCTTCTGTAATTATTGGCCATCCATCTTTCCATCTTATCGGAGCAAGAAAAGTTTCTCTCCCTGTATTGTAATAATTTTCATAAAATGGCTCATAAGGCCTGCATCCTAAAAACACAGCCCACCAACTACCATCTGGAAGTTCAACAAAATCAGAATGTCCGGTACAGGTAACAGGGAACTTCCTTGCCGGGTCAAGATGTCTTTGTGTAAGAATAGGAGCTTTCTTGTATGCTTCATAAGGCCCAAAAACATTTTTACTTCTGAAAACAACCTGACTGTGATCCTCTGCAGTTCCACCCTCGGCACAAATAAGATAATACCAGTTACTTACTTTAAAAATATGGGGTCCTTCTATCCATATAGGTTTTTTACTTATATCTACACCACCATTCACAATGATCTTTGGCTTACCACTAACCTTCAAATTTTTGTAATCAAATTCTACAATCTTTATGGTTCTATGCCCATCATAAAGTGGTTTATTATCAGGAGGTTCACTATTATAGACAATATAGGCTTTATCGTCATCATCAAAAAATAAAGAGGGATCAATACCGCTAATTTCTGGCAACCATACCGGATTACTCCAGGGACCCGCTGGATTTGTCGTTGTTACTACAAAGTTTCCATTCCCATCAACAACAGTACATGTTACATAAAAAATACCTTTATGATAACGAATGGCAGGTGCAAAGATACCTCTTGAAACTCCAAAACCAACAAGATTCAATTGTTCTTTTCTATCAATTACATGCCCTATCAACTCCCAGCTAACAAGATCTTTACTATGAAAAACCGGAATAGAAGGAAAGTAAGCGAAAGTAGAATTTATGAGGTAAAAATCCTCTCCTACCCTGCATATACTCGGATCAGGATAAAAACCGGCAAGTATTGGATTTGTATAAAAATCAGAAGAAATCATCATAGATACTCCAGTCATAAAAGAAATAATAAAAAAGAGGGTAAAATAGGCAATATTTTCTTTAATTTTCATAACTAATTTTATATCCATAACAATAATTTTGCAAATTTATTACTTTATAGTTTCTTCAGGAAGTTCTAATTCCAGAAAAGGAAATATGGTCAAAAATGCAATTATTAGTAAAAGTGAAAAAAGTATACTGTAAGCCATCCCTTCTAATTCTGAAAGACCATCAAGCAAAAAGCCTGCCACAATAGGAAGTCCTCCGGATACAGGAAGCATAAGAAATGGAAGTAAAGCATAGTATGGAGTTGCATCTTCAAGACCTGATAATTTCTTAATCAGTGGGCCGTAAAGATGCATTCTCCCGGATCTTGAAAAACCAAGAAGAAAACTAATTGTATAAAAACTAACCTTCTCTTTAAATAAAATCAAAAGCAATAAGCTAACCAGAGTGGTAAATTTTATTAAAGCATATCGGATCTTCAATCGGATTCTATTCATAAAACCTAAAACTAAATTTGCAACTATTGCTCCGGCAAAAAGAAAAACAATAAAGCTTCCTCCCGTTTCCGAAGCAGGAATAGAACACCAGTAAATAGCATAACGGGGATAAAAGGTAATAGTTACTATAACAACCACAAACTCTATATCCTGCAAAAGAAACACAAGCAAATTTTTATTTCTAATAATTTCTTTAAAATACTTCAAAAAATACTCATGAATACTCTCTTTTATGGAACTGTCAATTTTATCCCTACTTTCTTTAGTAAAGAAGAAACATAAAGAACCTAAAAGAAAAGATGTGCCTGTTAGAAAAAAGATTAAACCTCCTGTATAGCTGTTTATTTTAAAATGAAATAAAGTTAATGTAAGAAAAAAGCTACTTAAAAGTTTTGCAGTATTTTGGGCAATCATTATCATAGAAACACCTTTTACACACCTTTCGGGGGAAAAAATTTTTACAATATAATTAAGCCAGACAGGTCCTGTGGCGGCAAGACCTATAGAAAATAAAGAATAAAACACAACAAAAGTCTGATAACCAGCCACAGAAGTTCCAAACACTATGTAGTAAAAACCAAGACAGATTATTGATAAAGAAGGAAGAATCTGGACCAGGATTACTGACATTTTCTTGTAAGGCAATTTTGAAGTAAAATATGCTGAGAAAAAAGGAACAGTAGCAAAAGCAATACTTGAAAGCATTTCAACAAACCCGATTTCAGAATTTGAAACTCCAAGATAAGTTAAAAACACGGTTATAAATGTGGATTCAATAACTACAGGAAGTCCCAGACCCCACAAAAATTCTCCAACTGAAACTCCCACCACATTTTGCCAGAAATATCTATCAAGATTTTCTCTCACATTATCCCCCTGAAAAGTTAGTGTTAAGAAAAAAACACCAAATTTAATTTAAACAAATCTTTTTTTAAATTCAAGAAGACTCAAATATGGAAAAACATTGCACTAAGATACAAAGACGAAAAAAACATACTAGCATACGATTTATTGAATGAACCTCTGCCTAAAAGAGAAAATAATGTACACTTATACTACAAACTGGAAATATTATACAAAAAAATTACAAAAGCAATAAGAGAAGTGGATACCAACCATATAATTACAATTGAAGGTGCTAACTGGGCTACTGATTTCTCAATATTTTCGGAACCTTTTGATTCAAATATTCTTTATCAATTTCATAAATACTGGGATAATACTGATGATGCAAGTTTAGAGAAATATCTGTATTTTAGAGAAAAATATAACGTTACAGTATGGTGTGGAGAAACAGGTGAAAACAACAACCAATGGTATTACAATAACTTTAGGTTGTTGGAAAAACATAACATTGGCTGGGCTTTCTGGCCATGGAAAAAACTTTATAACCCAAATTGTCCATATTCTATAAAATATCCTGATGGATGGGGAAAAGTTACATCTTATGCAAAGATATGGAACAAAATTAGAGAGAGAAGAAGCTGAAAGAATCCTTTCAAACTTTATAGAAAATATTTTAATAAAAAACTGCGAATTCAATGAAGAAGTAATAAAAGCTATTTTTGGAAGAAAATAAGTTTTTATAAAAATCTCCATAAAATTTCCATAATTTTTGCCCTTCTTTTCTTTTTATATTATAATCATATAATCCAAAAATTTTTGAAAAAGTTAAAAAACAGGAGTTAAAATATGGGAAAAGTTGTTGTAATAGCCAATCAGAAAGGAGGAGTAGGCAAAACCACAACTGCAATAAATTTGTCCGCCTTTTTAGCAAGAAATAACAAAAAAACACTGCTTATTGATATTGATCCACAGGGTAATTCATGCAGTGGACTGGGTATAGATCTAAAATCACGTACGGGTGACAGTATTTATGAGGTGCTTCTAGGCAAGAAAAAGATTACAGATGTTATGATTAAAACAAAATATGATCTTTTATTTCTTGTTCCATCAAATCTTGATCTTGCTGGAGCTCAGGCAGAACTTCTTTCATTTCCCGGGAAGGAATTTATACTCAAAGAGGCTATTTCTGGGGTGAAAAGCCAGTTTGATTTCATAATTATTGACACCCCCCCCTCATTAGGTCTTTTTACAATAAATGGACTTGTTGCAGCTGATAGTGTACTTATTCCAATGCAAAGCGAATTCTATGCAATGGAGGGTTTAGCCCAGCTTCTTAAAGCCATAAAGCTTGTAAAAAGTGCTCCCAACAAAGATCTTTCGATAGAAGGTGTGCTAATAACAATGTATGATCCCAGAACCAATCTTTCTAAACAGGTTGTCGAAGAAATCAAAACTTACTTCAAAGATAAACTTTACAATACGCTAATTCCAAGAAATGTGAGACTTTCTGAAGCGCCAAGCCATGGAATTGATATTTTTGAATATGACGCTAAATGCCAGGGAGCTGAAGCCTATGAAAAATTTGGCATAGAATTTCTTGAGAAAAATGGAGGCCTAAAATGAAACACGGACTTGGTAAAGGAATGCTAGCCTTAATTGATGAGAACACAGTTAGTGAGATAGAACAAAATCAAATTGTAAAAATTCCTGTTGAAAATATTATTCCCAACAGATACCAGCCAAGAAAAAAATTCAATGAAGAAACACTAAAAGAACTTGCAATATCAATTAAAGAAAATGGTATTATTCAGCCAGTAATAGTTAGTAACCTTGGAAATGGGAAATATGAACTTATTGCAGGGGAAAGAAGGTGGAAAGCTGCCCAACTTGCTGGTATTCCTGAAATTCCTGCAATAATTAGGGATTGTTCTGAGAATGAAAGACTTGAAATTGCTTTAGTAGAAAATATCCAGAGAGAGGATTTAAACCCCATAGAAGAGGCCCTGGCATACAAAGAAATTCTTGAAAGGTTATCAATTACTCAGGATGAACTTGCCCAGAAAATTGGTAAGAACAGAAGTTCAATAACCAATACTTTAAGATTGCTTAAACTTCCTGAATACATAAAGGAAATGTTGATCTCCGGGGCTTTAACAGAAGGGCATGCGCGTGCAATTCTGGCCCTTGAAGATATAGATAAGATGATCGCTTTTGCTGATTATATCATTCAAAACAACCTTTCTGTCAGGGAAGCGGAAAATGAGGTAAAAAAATTCCTTGAAAAAGAAAAATATGTTTCACGTGAAACATCAGAAAAAAAAGAAGATTTTATACTGAAAAATGCAGAGGATGAATTAATAAGAACCTTCGGGACAAAGGTTGAGATAAAAGGTAATAGAAAAAGAGGAAGAATAGAAATTCATTACTTTTCCGATGAGGATTTTACAAGACTTCTTGAAATTTTTAGAAAATTAATGTAAATGGTATGGGAACATAAAGTTTTTGGCTTAAAACAGAAAGTAATTTAAAAAAAATAATCTTAAATTAAGACAATGATTAAACCTAATAAAATAAATCACCAGCAATGATATCAATATTATGTAGATATGTTGATTTTGTAAGGTTTGAATGATAAAAATGGAAAAATAAAAAGTCAGATTAAACATTTTAGGAATACTTTCATATATTGGTTAAAGGAATTTATTTCTACACCTAGGCATTGCGCTGGTGTAGAATTTAAGTGAGAGAGAACTCTTTTAAAGTTATACAGAAAGGTTTAGGTGTAAGTATTTACAAAGATATTTTTGTAAACCAGTGTATTTTTCTTTACCATAGCGGTAAAGGTTAGTAGAGTTACATTTAGGACAAGAAATTTTGTCCATAGTAAACCTCCTTGTGTGGGAATTTTTTGGCTTTCATCTTGGGAGACAACTCCCAAGTGAAATCAGCGTGAATGGATATATTTCATATAAAAGATACTTTACAGAACCTTTTATCATAGGAGATGATATGTTTGGAAGTATAATTGGAAGTTTGTTAGGTTTTTTAATAGCCATTTTTATCTTTGGAATTTTGATATTTATCCATGAATTTGGACATTTTTTACTGGCAAAGCTTAGTGGCATAGGTGTTGAAATTTTCTCAATAGGTTTTGGTAGTGAAATCTGTGGCTTTACAATTGGGAATACCAGATACAGAATAAGCCTGATACCATTCGGGGGATACTGTAAGTTAAAAGGAGAAAATGAAGAAAAAGATAAGGATGAGCCTGATGCAATGTATAATAGACCAGCTTATGCACGTCTTTTGACAGTAATTGCAGGTCCCTTGTTCAACTTTCTTTTTGCATTTGTCATAATGTTTGCTCTGTTCAGTTTTGGATTTAAAGAACAAATTATTGCTCCTTATATCGAAATTTATGAAACACTCTATGATGGAAGCTATTCTCCAGCATACATTGCTGGATTAAGATCCGGTGACTATATACTTTCAATAAATGATAAACATATTTCAGGTTATCCCGATATTCCAAAAAATATTGTGTTAAGTAAATCTAATAAAATAAAAATAACCTTCTTAAGAAATGGAAAAACAAATGAGGTCTATGTGAACCCAAAATTTAATCAAAATAGAGGGGTTTCAGAAATTGGAATAAGTATGCTTTTTTTATCAAAAGTAGGTGGAGTAATTTCCAACAGCCCGGCTGATAAAATTGGCCTAAAAGAAAACGATAGAATAGTTTCAATAAATGGAGAAAATATAGAATTTTTTTACCAGTTAAGAGAAAAGATTAAGGATAAAGCCAATCAAGCTGTCACAATTGTTTATGAAAGAAATTCTAAATTTTTTACAAATCAGGTTATACTTGATAAATTTGAGGGGAAAGGATTCTTGGGTGTCTCTCCGAAAGATGTCATTACTTACCAGAAGATTCAGAAAGCCACCAACTTAATAGATTGCACTATCAAAAGCTTTAAAGAGATAGGAGTTATAATAGAGGACACCCTCAATGGAATTATAGCTATGATAAAGGGGAAGATAAACGTTAGAAAAAATATAGCAGGTCCAATCAGAATCATTGGAATTACAAGCGAAATTGCAATGACCACGGATTTTATAACAATTTTAAGATTTATGGTTTTATTAAGTGTGGCTCTGGCATTTTTTAACCTTTTACCTATCCCTGGACTTGATGGTGGTCATGTAATTTTAAATTTAATAGAAACAGTAACACCTTTTAAAATACCAAAAAAGATTAGATACTACATCGAATATATCGGTTTTCTAATAATCATTTTTATTTCAATAGCGGTTTTTTTAAACGATATAATAAATATTCTGGGCGGGAGATAATATGAAATATAATGAAACTAATAAATTGAAAATCGGGGTTCTGGTTTCAGGTAGAGGTTCAAACTTAGAAGCCATAATCAAAGCAATAGAGAGTGGAAAACTTAAGAATGTTGAAATAGCAATAGTAATAAGTGATAATCCTGAAGCCCGGGCTCTTAACATATGCAAAGAGCATAACATACCATGTGAGTATATATTTGCAGGTCCGTATAAAACTAAACTTGAAGGAGAAGCTGAAGATATTTATATAAAGAAGCTCAAAGAGTGTGGTGTTGAACTGGTTGTTCTTGCAGGTTTTATGAGAGTGGTAAAAAGTAAATTTATAAACACCTTTAAGAACAGGATAATAAACATTCATCCTTCTCTTTTGCCAAAATATCCCGGGCTCAATACTCATCAAAGGGTTATTGAAGCAAAAGAAAAAGAATCAGGCTGCACTGTTCATTTCGTAAACGAAGTAGTTGATGGGGGGAAAAGAATAATGCAGGCAAAAGTCCCTGTTCTGGAAAATGACACACCTGAAACTCTTGCAGCAAGAATCCTGGAAAAAGAACATATAATTTTGCCAAAAGTAATTCAGATGTTTGCAAATGGAGAGATAGATTACGATACTTTCCCAAATGAACCAATTATGCTTGAAGAAAAGTAGGGGAAATGTTATGGAAATTTTAAAATCTATCAAAGAAGAAATAGTCAATCTTGATTACTATAAAGCAGGAAAGATTTCCGGGGCAAAAGCAAGAAAAAAAATAAAACTTTCCTCAAATGAAAATTTACTGGGGACCTCAAATCTTGCCATAAAAGGTATAAAAAAATTTCTTTCAAGAAAATTAAATATTTATCCTGACTCAAAGATGACAGAGTTAAAAAAGGCTTTAGTAAATTTTTTTAAAAAATACAATTTCGATATAAAAATTGAAAATATTCTCTTCGGAGATGGCTCGGGGGAAGTAATAAACATTATATTCTCAATATTTCTTGGTGAAGATTCTTGTTTGATCCTGCCTGAAAAAAGTTTTATCCTCTACTATATTCACGCGAGATCTAAGGGAGCAAAAATTATAGAAGCACAAAGAAAAAATTTTGAAATCGATATAGATAAGATAATTGAAGTTTCAAACAAAACAAAGGGTAAAAAAGTAATTATATTTTCAAATCCTGATAACCCCACTTCAACTTTTGTTAAAAAAGGTATGATTAAAGAATTCTTATCAAAAATTGATCCTTCTATTCCCGTTATAGTAGATGAAGCATACATTCACTTCGCTGGGCTGGAAAATTCAGTAATAGACCTTATAAAAGATTTTCCAAATCTGATTGTTATACAAACTTTTTCAAAAGCCTATGGACTTGCTGGACTGAGAGTTGGATATGGTATTATGAATGAAAAAATCTGTGAACAGGCAGAAAAAATCAGGCTTCCTTTTAACCTTGGAAGTTTGCAGCAGGTTGGAGCTATCTTCGCACTTAAGGATGAAAAATTTTTAAAAAAAACAATTGATTATGTAAGTGAAGGAAAAAATTATCTAAGAAAAGAGTTTAACAAAATGGGTATAAAATTCTTAGAACCATTCGCCAATTTTTTCTTTGTAGATTTTGGTGAAAAAACCATCGATTTAATTAACTTTTTAAATAGTGTCGGAATAAGTATAAGACATCTCGTGGATTTTGGTTATCCAGAAAACTTTGTAAGGATAACAATAGGACTTCCCCGTCATAATAAACTACTTGTTTCCAAATTGGGAGAATTTTATGGAAAATGAGAGATTAAAGAAACTTGAAGAAAAAGTTAAAAAGCTTGAACTAATCCATAACTTGACAATACTACTCAACAAGATTGAAGAGTTTCAGGAATTTTTTGAACTTATACTTGACAGATGTATTGAATTAACTGGTGCTGATGCCGGCTCTATAATGTTTAAATCTAAAGAAAGCGATGAACTTGAATTTTTAAGCTACAGAGGTTTTTCAAAAGAAAAAATTGAAAAAACAAAAATAAAAATAGGAGAGGGAATTACTGGAACAGTTTTTAAAGAAGGTGTTCCCCGGATAGTTAACGATGTAGGTCTGAACCCATTTTATATTCCATTGAGTGAAGATATAAAATCTGAAGTAGTTGTTCCCATTTCAATAGAAAATAAAATTGTGGGGGTTTTAAGCCTCGATAGTAAAAAGAATAATTTCTTTACTGAAGATGACCTTGAGTTTTTGATAACTATTACAAATCTTGCTTCTTTAATACTTTCAAAAAGAGATTTAAATTTCAGGCTGGAAAGAAAAATAAAACTCAAAGACTTACTCATTGAGTTGATAACCTCTCTTGAAAAAACATTTGAACTTGAAAATATCTTCGATTTTATAATGAAAAAACTTTCTGAAAATTTCGGAATAATTAGAGGAATGCTTGTAACCTTTGAAAATAAGGAATTGAATGTATTATCAGTGTTGAGGGCATTTAACATTTCAGAGGCAGAAAGACAGAGAGGGATTTACAAAATAGGAGAGGGTATTATTGGAAAGGTAGCAAAATTCGGCTTACCCATCTCTATAAAGAATATTCATAAAGAAAAAGAGTTTCTAAACAGAATGCAGATAAGAAGGGATAAAAACATTCCTGTTTCTTTCATTGCTGTCCCTATCAAAATCGAAGGCATAGTGGTTGGGGTTTTTGCAGTTGAAAAAAGATTTGAAGATGAACAGACCCTGAAAGAAGATGAAGAGATTCTAATTATCCTATCCAATTTTGTAGGGGGTAAAATAAAAAATATTTCCAATTTAATTAAAGAAAAAGAAAATCTTGTTGAAGAAAACATACAGTTAAAGCATGAATTATCAAAAAATTATTGTTTTAAAAATATAATTGGCAAAAATAAAAAAATGATTGAAATTTATAAACTTATAGAATCTATAGCTGATAGTATGGCATCAGTTCTCATTCTTGGGGAAAGTGGAACAGGGAAAGAATTAGTAGCAAGAGCAATCCACTATGCAAGTAGCAGAAGGGATGGACCTTTTGTAAGTATTAACTGTGCATCCATTCCTGAAACTCTACTTGAATCTGAGTTATTTGGTTACAAGAAGGGAGCTTTTACAGGCGCGATTAATGACAAAAAAGGAAAGTTTTTACTTGCAAGCGGAGGCACACTTTTTCTGGACGAAATTGGAGATATGCCCCTTTACCTACAGGCAAAGATCCTTAGAGCTTTACAGGAAAAGGAAATCGAACCCATTGGCAGTGAAACAAAAATCAAAATTGATATAAGACTTATTTCTGCAACAAACAAACCCATAGATCTCTGGGTGAAAGAAGGGAAATTTAGAGAGGACCTGTACTATAGAATAAATGTAATAGAAATAAAACTTCCTCCTCTAAAAGAAAGAAAAGATGATATTCCATTGCTTGTAAAGCATTTTATACAGAAATATTCTGAAATAAACAAAAGAAATGTGAAAAGAATTTCAGAAGAAGCTTTACTGATGTTAACAAACTATGAGTGGCCTGGAAATGTAAGAGAACTTGAAAATGTTATTGAGAGAGCAGTTTTACTTTGCACTGGGGATACTATAGATGTAAGAGATCTTCCCCCTTATCTACAGCCAAAAGAAGAAATTCCTGAGTTATATATTTCTAAATGGATTGAGAAAGTTATAAATAACCCTTCAATGGAAGGAAAGGTATACGATTTTATAATTGGAAATATAGAAAAAGAAGTGATAAGCAAAGCTCTTTTAAAATTTAATCGTAACCAGCTTCAGACATCAGACTTTCTGGGTATAAATAGAAATACTTTAAGGAGTAAAATAGAAAAATATAGTTTATAAAACTTTAAAATGCCACAATTATGCAAAAAAGAATGTTAAAGTAAAAATTGTTTATTTTGTGAAAAAAGCATAAAAATTATGAAGCTATAGCTTTCGGGTACTTAGTAACCCTTGATATATAATGTAAGTAATGTTATATCTTCGATAACATTTATCCTACTCGTAAATAGGGGGGTATTTACTACTGTATATGCTTAAATTAGATATATTTTTGCAGATGTCAAAGTAGGAATAAATAATATTTATCTTGGTTTAAATTAACTTTTTCACTTACCAAAAGTTCGACCTTAAGAATTTCTCAAAAAATCATCAATATTTTTTGCAGCATTTTTTCCTTCTGAAATTGCCCACACAATCAAAGACTGTCCTCTTCTTGCATCCCCTGCTGCAAATACTTTCTCAATATTTGTTTGATAATTTTGTTTTGTCTTTATATTTCCCCTTTCATCAAGCTCAAGATTCAATTTGGAAATCAAATCTTCTTTTTCAGGATGTAAAAATCCCAAAGCCAGAATCACAAGGTCTGCTTTTATTGTAAATTCAGAACCAGGAATTTCTGTTATTTCAAGCCTGTTTGTTTTTGGGTCTTTTTTCACATCTACTTTAACGCAAATAAGTTTTTGAACTATACCATTACCTCCTTCAAATCTTTTGGTAAGAATTGACCAGTGCCTTTCTCCACCTTCTTCATGACTTGTAGAAGTTTTAAGTATCATTGGATACTTCGGCCACGGAAATTCATCAGTTCTTTGCTCTGGTGGTTTTGGCATAATTTCTATTTGTTTAATTGATTTGGCACCCTGTCTTACAGCAGTTCCCACACAATCAGCTCCTGTATCTCCGCCACCTATTATTACAACATCTTTATCTCTTGCATCAATACAATTTTCTAATTCCTTCCCGCATACCCTCATATTTGCCTGGGTAAGATATTCTACGGCAAAATAAATTCCCTCAAGTTCTCTACCAGGAATATTTAAGTCCCTTGGTTTTCTTGATCCAACTGTCAAACATATAGCATCAAAATCAGTTAATAACTCATTTACTGTTAAGTCTAAACCTATATTTAGAGTGGTTTTAAACACTATTCCTTCTTTTTCATAAATATTTATTCTTCTATCGAGAATGTGTTTTTCAAGTTTAAAATCAGGAATGCCATATCTCAAAAAACCTCCAGGCTTATCCGCCTTTTCAAAAACTACAACACTGTGACCGGCTTGATTCAGTAAAGTTGCACAGGTCAGTCCTGCTGGTCCAGATCCTATAACAGCGACTCTTTTGCCCGTTCTTTTTTGTGGTGGATTTGGTTTTACCCATCCATTTTCAAAAGCATACTCTATAATATTCAGCTCATTTTCCCTTATCGTGACAGGGTCATCATTTATTCCAAGTACACAGGAATACTCACACAATGCCGGGCATAATCTTCCGGTTATTTCGGGCAAAGTATTGGTTGCAGAAAGAAGCTCGTAAGCCTTTTTAAATTCTTTTTTGTACAACGCATCATTCCATTCAGGAATGTAATTACCTACAGGACAAGCCCAGTGACAGAAAGGTGTTCCACAATCCATACACCTTGATGCCTGTTCTACAGCCTTATCAACAGGTCTTAACAATGCAACTTCTTTAAAGTCTTTTATCCTTTCTTCAACAGGTCTGTAAAGAGTTTTAGACCTCTTTATCTTTAAAAAACCTTTAGGATCACCCATCTGATACCTCCGACAATTCGAGAGATAAAGTAACTTTTTTAGTTTCAAGAAGCTGTTTGTATTCTAACGGGAAGACTTTTACAAATTTCTTCTTATAATTTTCAAAATCAGCAAGGATAATCCCCGCCTTCTTGCTTCCTGTGTATTTATAGTGATTTGTAATCAATCTCTTAACTAAAACTTCATCCTCATATTCCATTTCTGTTAATTCCACCATCCTCATATTGCATTTTCTTGAAAAATTGCCAAGCTCGTCCAGGATATAGGCAATTCCTCCAGACATTCCCGCAGCAAAATTTACTCCTGTCTCTCCAATTATAACTACTCTTCCTCCAGTCATATACTCACAACCATGATCTCCTACTCCTTCTATGACTGCATTAAGTCCCGAATTTCTGACACAGAACCTTTCTCCGGCTACACCAGAAATGTAGGCTTCTCCAGAAATTGCCCCATAAAATGTTGTATTTCCAATAATAATATTTTTTTCAGGATCATATGTCGAATCTTTAAACGGATAAATAATTATTTTTCCTCCAGATATGCCTTTTCCAACATAATCATTTGCAAGCCCCTCAAGCTCAAAAGTTATACCCTTCATAAGCCAGGCTCCAAAGCTTTGTCCGGCTACTCCCCTGAATTTAAAATGAATTGTATCATCATTCAAACCCATTTCTCCAAACCTTTTACAAACCTCTCCTGAAAGCATAGCTCCGGTAGCCCTGTTAACATTACTTATTTGAAATTCCTTGTAAACTTTCTCTCCATTTTTAAGAGCAGGCATTGCCTCATTTATAAGTATTCTATCCATTACATCATCTATTCCATGGTTTTGTTTAATTATACAGTATCTTCCAACACTTTTGTCTACTTCAGGCTTATAAAGAATTCTTGAAAAATCAATATTTGAAGATTTCCAGTCAAGCAAATCCTTATTAACCTCAAGAAGTTCTGTTCTTCCTATCAATTCTTCTATTTTTCTTACACCGAGGCTAGCCATTAATTCCCTTGCCTCCAGGGCTACAAATTGCATGTAATTTACAAGGTATTCAGGTTTACCTGTAAATCTCCTTTCCAGTATTTCATCCTGTGTTGCAACACCAACAGCGCAGTTATTAAGATTACAGTGTCTTAACATAACACATCCCATAGTAATAAGCGCCGAAGTAGAAAAACCATATTCTTCAGCCCCAAGTATAGCTGCTATAACAACATCTCTTCCTGTTCTCATCTGACCATCAGTCTGCAATCTTACCCTGCTTCTTAGGTCATTCATAACCAGTGTCTGGTGAGTTTCAGATAAACCAAGCTCCCATGGTAATCCAGCATGTTTTATAGAGCTTATTGGAGAAGCTCCTGTTCCTCCATCTCCACCGGAAATAAGAATCATATCTGCGTGGGCTTTTGCAACCCCGGCAGCAATAGTACCAACCCCAATTTCAGAAACAAGTTTTACACTTATTCTTGCATCTGGATTTACATTCTTTAAGTCAAAAATTAATTCCGCCAGATCTTCTATTGAATATATATCATGGTGAGGTGGGGGAGAAATCAGAGTAACTCCTGGAGTGGTATATCTTGTTTTTGCTATTATTACACTGACTTTATGCCCTGGAAGTTGTCCTCCTTCACCCGGTTTTGCCCCCTGAGCAATTTTTATCTGTATTTCGTCAGCATTGACAAGGTAATTTGTTGTCACACCGAATCTTCCTGATGCAACCTGTTTAATTGCACTCCTCTTGCTATCTCCATTTGGAAGTGGCCTAAATCTCTGCGGATCTTCACCACCTTCACCAGTGTTTGATTTTCCACCAATTCTGTTCATTGCAATTGCAATAGCCTCATGTGCCGCCCTGCTTATAGAACCAAAACTCATTGCGCCTGTAACAAACCTTTTCATTATACTTTCTACTGGTTCTACTTCATCGATGGGCAGTGGTGCCGTATTCTTAAACTTAAACAAACTCCTTAATGTGGTTGGATTTTTTGATTGATTGTTTATAAGCTCAGCAAATTCTTTATATTTATTATAATCCCCCTTCCTTACAGCTTCTTGAAGTGTAGAAACTGTCTCTGGATTCCATAGATGAAACTCCCCATCTTTTTTCCACTGATACTGACCACCTGTGTCAAGTATGTTGATATTTAAGCTATAGCTTTCAGGAAAAGCATTTTTGTGTCTCAAAAGGCTTTCTTTTGCAAGAACTTCAAAAGTTGCTCCACCAATTCTTGAGACTGTGCCTGTAAAACATTTTTCAATCACATCTTCACTTAAACCCAGAGCCTCAAATATTTGTGCTCCTCTATAACTCTGGAGAGTGGAAATCCCCATTTTCGATAATATTTTTAATATTCCCTTATTTATTGCTTTAACATAGTTCGAAATTACTTTTTCTTTTTCGAGATTTAATTCTTTTTCTTCCACCATCTTTTCTATTACTTCATAAGCAAGATAAGGATAGATAAGATCAGCACCATAACCAAAAAGTAAGGCAAAATGATGAACTTCTCTTGGCTCTCCGGACTCCACTACTAAATTAATCTGTCCTCTTTTGGCACTCCTTACAAGATGATGATGGACACTTCCAACAGCCACAAGAGCTGGTAAAGGTGCGTAATCCCTGCAAACACCTCTATCAGAAAGGATAATTAATGAATAACCTTCACTGATTGCCTTCTGTGCTTCATAACATATTCTTTCAATGCAATTTAGATAACCTCCATTTTCATTCACATCGTAGAGAATGGAAATATTTTTTGCTTTAAATCTGGGATCTTTTATTGAAATAAGTTTTTGAAAATCTTCTTCTTTTAATATTGGGGTCTCGAAAACTATTTTTTCGCAATGGAAGCTTCCGTTTTCGAGAATGTTATGAATTCTTCCTATATATGTATTTAAACTCATAACAATTTCTTCTCTTATTGAATCAATTGGAGGGTTTGTTACCTGTGCAAAAAGTTGTTTAAAGTAGTTATAGATTAACTGGGGTCTTTTTGAAAGAACTGCATGTGGAGTATCATTACCCATAGCTCCTGTCGGTTCTTCTCCATCTCGAGCCATTGGATGGATGATAAATTTTAGATCTTCTCTTGTATATCCAAAAGCTTTAAGGGTGGTAATTAAATCTTGTGATTTTTTCTCTTCAATTTTCTTATTCTCAAAGAATCCAGCGGGTGGGTTTTTCCAGTAAATTGTTTTTTCCTTTATCCACTTCGAAAATGGAAATTTTTTTGTAAGTTCTTTTTTAAGATCCTCATCTTCTATTAATACTCCTTTCTTTGTGTCTATATAAAGCATTTTACCAGGTTCCAACCTTGAACTTTTTTTAATATTTGAAGGCTCAATATCGAGAACTCCAACCTCTGATGCCATTATAACATAACCATCATTTGTTACTATGTATCTTGCTGGTCTTAAACCATTTCTATCAAGTACAGCTCCAACCCTTTCCCCATCTGTAAAAGCCATAGCAGCAGGTCCGTCCCATGGTTCCATTATGAAATTGTTGTATAGATAAAAATCTTTAATTGCCCGGTCTAAAAGTGGATTATTTTCCCATGCCACAGGAATCATTAAGGACATAACCTCTTCTATACTTCTACCAGAGAGATAAAGAAGCTCAAAAACATTATCAAACATTGCAGAATCACTTCCACCTTCGACAATAACTGGCAATAATTCTTTCAGTTTATCTCCAAAAAAATCACTTTTGAGATTGCCTTCTTTTGCACGCATCCAGTTTATATTTCCCCTGAGTGTGTTTATTTCACCATTGTGTGCAATGTATCTGAAAGGCTGGGCAAGATCCCAGCTTGGAAATGTATTTGTACTGAACCTTGAATGAACAAGAACTATGGAACTTTCTAAAAGTGGATCAGAAAGGTCAAGAAAGTATGAACTTACCTGCTCTGGAGTTAGCATCCCTTTATATGCAATAGTTTTGCAGGACAAATTTGTTATGTAAAAGAAGTTTTTTTGTGCTAAATTTGAATTTCTAACCTTTTTTTCTATCTTTTTACGAATAATGTAAAGACACCTTTCAAAATCAATGGGAGTGATATCTTCTGAAGAGGTACCAATAAAAATCTGCTCCATTTCAGGCTCAGAAGCCCTTGCTGTTTTACCAATATCAGCATTATTAACCGGGACTTTTCTCCAGCCTAAAATTTTTTGCTTTTCTTCCCTTATGATTTCTTCAAACCATAATTTTATAGTTTTTCTTTCTTCTTCATTCTTTGGTAGAAAAACTATTCCACAACCATATTTTCCAGCTTCAGGTAAAGAAATATTTAATTTTCCGCATTCTTTTCTAAAAAACTTATCAGGGATCTGTAAAAGAATTCCAGCTCCATCCCCGGTTTTCGGATCAGCTCCTGTAGCCCCACGATGAGAAAGCCTTTTTAAAATTTCTAAAGCTTTCTGTACAATCAAATGCGATTTTTCTCCCTTAATGTTTGCGATAAAACCAACGCCACAGGAATCATGCTCAAAACTCTTTTCATAAAGTCCACATTGCCCCATTTTCTTCTCCGAAATATTTTTTTTTCTTTGAAATTGAAAGGAAACTATACATCTAGCAAATAGTGTACCAGATTTTAAAAAAAAGAGATTTTTTGACTTATCTTATTTGATGACAATATATTAAAAAAAATTGAAAATGTTTTTTTGAGTAAAAACTTTGCTTAAAAAATAGTCAAAAACAGCAGGGGTGTCTAAATTTTAGACATCCCCCTGCTGGACTTTTTTTTTATTTATCCAATGGCCTCTTTTCCTTCCTCTCCTGTGCTGGCTCTTATACTTCGCTTAGAAGTAACTAAAGCTAAAGAAAAATTTTTCTATCCATAAGGTTATGAAATCAGGAAGTTTTTTAAAAGAATTGATTTTATGAAAAATTAGATTTTTGGCAAAAACAGGTATTTACTAATTTCTTTAATAGCAATATGTTAGAAAAAGCCATTTTGTAAATTTTTATGAAAATTTCATAAAATAAGCGGCAACTTTTCAAACATCCTTTTTGTGAAATATTAACTTATTTCTTCAAATTTGTCTCTTTTTACTCAAAGCTTGCCAGAAAATCAATTATGTTAAAATCTTCAGCTTTTATAAATGTTAAATTGTTTTCTTCTATTTTTATCTTATCATTAAATTTTGTTATGTCAAAAATTATTTTTTCTTTTTTACCACCCTGTGAAATGTTGAAAGCTATTCTACATGGAATATTATTTTTCCTTTTCAAAGTATTGATCAAAATTTCAATCTTGTTTTCATTTTTATAAAATTCTTTCTGTAAAGAAGAGAAAGAGAAATTCCCAGTAATAATATTGTAAAAATCAGAGGTAAGTACTTTTACAATTTCTTCATCCTGAAATGTATATCCAATTCCTTCTAAGTTTAAGTAAACCTTAGCCTGATTTAAAAAAGAATCAAAAAATATTGTTGTGATAGTTTTATCAAAAAAAACATCTTTAATTTTACATTTAAAGGAATTTTCAGAAAGTATTGCTTCCCCTTTACCGTTAAAATTTTTATCAGTTGTTTCTATAAAGACAAAGAATTCAAAACCAATAATTTTTGAGCCTTCTTTTATTAAAAAATCTCTAGATGTGCAAGAGAAGAAAAAGAATACACAGATAAATACTAATATCCTCATCTTTTATCCAGTAATTGATAATTTATCTATCAATATTGAAGGGGCATAAAGGTCTCCCTTCTTGTGAATTTGATTTTCTATCATTGAAATATTTTTTATAGCCTCAAATGAGTTACCAGATAACATTGTATCTTTTACTCTCCCTTTAATTTTACCCTTTTCGATCAAATAACCAAGTTCAATATTTACCGAAAAATCCCCTGCAAGAATATTACTCATACCTTCACCAAGAAATTCAAAAACCCATATTCCATAATCTATTGAAGAGAGCATATCTTTTAATGAATGTTCCCCTTTTTCTATGAAAATATTGGAAAAAGAAGGCGAAGGAAGCGAAGAAACGCTCCTCTGTGCATGTCCTGTACTTTTTTTGTTTAACTTACTTGCTGTAAATAGGTCAAAGATAAAATTTTTAAAGACACCATTTTCTATAATTGTTAATTTTTCTGGAATAACCCCTTCATCATCGAAGGGATAACTTGATATTCCAAAGTTATATAGTGGATTATCCCAGATTGAAAATCCTTCGGATGCGATCTTCTCTCCAAGTTTATTTTCAAGTATTGAAACTTTCTTGTAGAGATTTTTTCCATTTGCCGCAATTTCTAATGGATAGACAAGTAAACTCAGGGCATCAGGAGAAAATAATACGGGGAAATATCCTGTTTTTACTTTCACTTCTGTTTTTGCGTTTGTGTACTTTTCTATTAAACTATCACACATTTTATCAATTTCTCCAATCTCCAGCCTTGAAAAACTATCTCCTTCAGATACAGATAGAATTCTTCCATCTTTGTGAACATAGGTCATATTTATGTAAAAGGAAAAACTCGTTTCACTGTAAGAAGCACTAAATCCGTTTGTATTTGCAAGAAAGTTTGTCTTTACTGCTTTAGAAATATTAACTGAAATTTTGGCGTTTTTATCCACCTTTTTCAGTTTTTTAATTATCTCTACTCCTTTTTCTATGGCCATTTCTTTTGTAAAACTTATAACATTTTCGTCATAAAGCTTCACTTCAGGAATGTTCTTTGAGGATGGAAGTTCAAAGTCCTGAATTTCACCTAATTTTGCACTTTTTATTGCATTCTCTAAAAGAGAATTTTCATCATTTAGATTATTTATGAAGGAATTTCCTACTTTTTTATCAATAAAAACTCGCAGCCCCATTGCGAAGTTGCTTTCGTTTTCAACTGATTTCAGTCTATCCATTTCAAATTCTACACTGAAACTCTCTGTTGCATAGGCAATGACATCGCCTTTTTTTATTTTTGAAAGCACCCTGTTTGTAGCATTAAAAAGGGCTCCTTTTTGTTCATCCATAGTTAAGCCTTTCCTTCTAAAATGGTTTTAATAAAGTATACAATCTGTATCATACTCAGTCAAATTAATTATTAAAATAACTTTTACTTTATAGGCAACAATACATCGAAAGTTGACTTATTTATTTTTTTCATTAAAATAAATGTGGTTTTTATAGGAGGAGGAAAGTATGACGAAAGCCAGCTTATCAAAGTTAAAGAAGAATGAGCTTTTTGATTTATGCAAGAAAATGGGAATAAAAATTGATTCAAAAGCAAAAAAAGAAGAAATAGTAAATGCTATCTTGCTTTCTGAAAAATCTCAAGAAAAAAAGAGTAAAATTCAAAAAGAAAAAGCACCAAAGTCTAAAAAAGAAAAGAAAAAAGTAGCTATGGAGGAAGTGGAAAAGACAAAGTATGAAAGTTCAAAAGGCGAACTTAAAGATTATGAAACAAAGAAGGATTTAGAAGATGTTTTACCCCAGAGTTATAATGAGGACAGAATCGTTCTTCTTGTAAGGGATCCCCACTTTGTTTATACATACTGGGATTTTTCTAAAAAAACTAGGGAAACTTATGGTCTTGATAGAGAGGATGCAAAAATTATACTAAGAACGTATAATATGGATGGTAAATACTTCGATGTTGAACTGAGTGCTCACCTTAGAAATTGTTACTTTCAGGTGCCTGAGAGTGGGAAAAAATATTATACAGAACTTGGCACTATTCATAAAGGTAAATTTGTGGTTATTGCAAAATCAAATACTATAAGTGTTCCCAAGGATTATGCTACATTACAACCGGAAGATCTTGAACCCTCAAGGTATTCAAAAGCCAGTGAAATTTTCAGGATGTCTGGCGGATATATGATAAAAAAGCTTGTTGGTTCAGAGATTGTTGAAGAGTGGCGTGGTATTGGTGCAGGCGAGTGGAGCGGGGTATCATCAGGAAGCGGTGGATTTAGTTTTGCAAGGCCGGTTGAAAGTGATTTAAAAGCCGAATTGAATATGGAACTTGTGATGTATGGTGCTACGACTCCAGAAGCAAGGGTTACAATAGGAGGTATTCCTGTAGAGCTTTCTTCAAATGGAAATTTTTCTATAAGATTTTACCTAAAAGATGGTGAATTTACCATTCCCTTTGTGGCAGTTTCTCCTGATGGAAAGAAAAGAATTGAGATAATCCCTACACTTAAAAAAACTACGATCAGAAAGGAAATGTGAATTAATTTTTTAGTTTTTAGATTTTAGGAAATTTCTAATAAAAGAAACTTTTTCGTTGAGAGCTTGCTTTTTATACAGTTTTAAGCAGGTTGGGTTATGAAGAGATTTCTTGTGATCGGGGATTCGCACGGAAGAATTGAAAATATTGAGAGGGTGGTTAATTCTCATCCGGATGCTTTTGGTATTATTCATCTTGGAGATTTTTCTCAGGATATGATTAATTACAGATTTGCATTTACACATTGTTATGTGGTAAAGGGTAATATGGACCCTCTTTTCCCTGATACTTCTGATTTTGCAAGAAATGAAATATTACTGAGTGATGAGGGACTGAAAATTTTAATTATACACGGTCATCAGTATGAAGCTCACTTTTCTACAGCAAAATTGCTAAAAAAGGCGATGGCAGAAAATATAAATTTAGTGTTATATGGTCATACACATCGTCCTGAGTCAACAGTAAAGAACAATGTTTATTTCTTTAATCCAGGGGCGATGAAAAGTGGTTCTTATGGGATTCTGGTAATTGATAATAAAAATATTGTTGAGGCAAAAATCTTAACACTGGGGTAGTTTAATGATTTATGTTTTTCCAGAATATGAAAATTTTGACATAAGTCAGGAGTATATTGAAGGGTTAACGGATTTTATGGATAAAATTTTGAAAGATTTTGAAATGAAAAATTATGCTGTAAATCTTGTTTTCTGTGACGATGAGTTTATAAAAGAATTGAACAAAAAGTATCGAGGGGTTTCTAAACCCACTGATGTTCTATCATTTTCGCAGATTGAGGGAGAAGCAGGAATGGATGATTTTGATTTTGCAGATGAAGAGATAGTACTCGGGGATATTATAATTTCTGTAGATACCATGAAAAGTCAGGCAAAGAAAGAAAAGGTTCCACTAACTGAAGAACTTGCAAGGCTTTCTATTCACGGGCTTTTACATTTACTTGGTTTTGATCATGAAAAATCAGAAGATGATGCCTGCGAAATGTTTGAACTTCAGGAAAAGTATCTAGAAGAGTTTTTGAAATTAGAGTAAACTGGAAAATATTTTTTGAGAGGGAAAGTGATAAAAAATTAGTGCGGGATTGAGTATGAAATATTCATATTTATTGTCTACTTTATTTAGTTTTTGTGTCCTTTTTTTAATTTTTTCGTTGTTTATCTATGCATTACCGGTTTTAATAATCCTGGCTGTTATTTTTCTTGTAATTATTTCTTTTATATGGCTTGGACTTTATGTATACTCAAGGGTGAAACAACAAATTCACCAAAATAAGTATGACGAAAATGGTCTTAGGAAAACTAAGGCATCGATTGTTGATATAAAACCTTCTGAAGAGAAAAAAGATTAGGGGGAAAGTTTGAGAGAACAGGAAATTCCAATACAACAAATAATTTCTTATGTAAAACACCTTGAGATAAAAGCAAGAAAGCTTATTGAAGATACTTTGATAAGTGAATATCACAGCGTTTTTAAAGGAAAAGGCATTGAGTTTCATGAAACGAGGCAGTATCAGATAGGTGACGATATAAGGGATATTGACTGGAATGTAACAGCAAGAATGAATGAACCATACATAAAGACTTATATAGAAGAAAGACAGCTTTCTGTTATATTTGCTGTGGATGTTAGTTCTTCAACATATTTTGGAACGCATAAATCAAAAAGGCAGAGGATGGCAGAAGTTGTTGCCCTTCTAGGTTTTACTTCATTTTTTAACAATGATCGAGCAGGGCTTGTCCTTTTTTCGAAGGAAATTGAAAAGTATGTCCCGCCAAAAAAGAATTATTCTCACCTTCTCAGGATAATAAGGGATAGCTGGTATTATCAGCCGGTATACAAAACTACCTCTTTATCAGGTTCTTTGAAAGAAATAAATGAATTGTTCAAAAAGAGGGTTGTAATTTTTCTTCTGAGTGATTTTTTGGACTCGGGATATGAAAAACAGCTTATTTCTCTTTCAAAAAAGCATGATTTAATTCCTGTAGTTATACATGATAAGTTGGAGGAAGAAATTGTACTAAAGCAAAATGGTAAAAAGTTTGAGTTCTTAAATAAACTACCTGTTTTTCTTGAGTTTGAAGATAGTGAATTGAACCTTTCGGATTCTGTTTTTTATACAGGAACTTATGTTAGCAATCTTGAAAAGTATAGAAACTATTATATAAGTCTGTTTAAGAAACTTCAACTGGATTTTGTGGAGCTTTATACCGATGATAATTTTAAGCCAATTGAGTTAATGCTTAAAAAAAGAATGTATAGAATAAGAATGTAAAGAGGTGGCTATGAAAAGAATTGATAAACTTTTTCTGTTTTTGATTATTTTTGCCTCTTTTTCTTTAGGTTTTTTTGCAGGACAAGCCTTTACTCCTTTCAACAGGGCTTTAAGGAAGGCACAGAACTTAGCAAGAAGGGGTGTTGCTGAAAAAGAAAAGGCAGTAGAAATACTTTCGAAGCAAAAGGAATTGATTGATGCTGCTTTTAAGTATGCCCAGTTGAACAAAGAAAGACAGGTTATAGCATTGTCTCTGGTGAATGTTTTGATAAAGTATCAGATGTGGAATGATGCATTAAAATACCTTGATATTGCAAAAGATATTGCTCCAGGTGACTATGCCATTCTTTATAACTATGCGGTTATATATTACAATCTTAAAAATGCCCAGACAGATCAGGCAAAAAAGAAGGAATATGAAGCAAAGGCAATGGATTATGTAAAACTTGCCTTATCAAAAATTCCCGAAAGTATAGAAGCTAATTATCTTTATGGAGCTTTGCTTTATGAACAGGGAAACTTAAACCAGGCACTTGAGGTATTTTTGAAGATACTCAAGCAAAATCCAAATGAAATAAGAACACTCTTTGCAGTTGCAAGAATATATTATGATACTGGCGACTATGAAAAATCTAAAAAGATATACTTAAAACTTCAAAGTATTTTGCCCAAAGATTCTCAGGAAATGCAAAAGGTCTTGCAGAACCTTGAAATTCTTACAAGAATTAAGGGAGAATGATGCTTGATGAAATAATTTACGTTCTTGCCCTTTCGTCAAACAGCTATATAGGTCCTAAAAGATATACCACTATTAAAAACTCACTTGGGCTAAAGGAATTTTTTTCTCTCAGTGCAAAGGAGCAGATGGAATTTTTAAAAATTAGAAGTGCTAAAGCAGTTCCTGAATTTGAAAGAATGTTATTTGAAGGTGAAAAAATTCTTAAGGTTTGCAATAAAATTGGTATAAAATTTGTGAGAATAGAGGATGAATTTTATCCCCCCGCTTTAAAGGAAATAGAGGATCCACCTTTTTTGCTTTATTATTTAGGGCATTTCAATCATTCAATAAAGAAGATTGCAGTTATAGGAACAAGACATCCGTCGAAAGAGGCAATAGAGATAAACAAATATTTTTCTAGAGAGTTTGTAAGCTATGGAATTGGAGTTGTAAGTGGCCTTGCAAGGGGTCATGATAGTATTGCACAGAGAACAGTTGTTGAGAATGATGGTTATACTATTGCCGTAATGGGTGGGGGTGTAGATGTAATTTATCCACTTGAAAACAAGAATCTATATTATCAGATAAGAGAGAAAGGGTGTATTGTTTCAGAATATCCCCCGGGCACCTATCCTTTAAAACAGAATTTCCCTCTGAGAAACAGAATAATAAGTGGATTATCGGATGCTGTTTTAGTTTTACAGGCTCCAGAAAAATCTGGGACATTGATTACAGTGGAATATGCACAGAGGCAGCATAGGGATGTATACACAATTCCCGGAAATACACTTGATCCACTCTACAGGGGATCAAATAAGCTGATTCAAAATGGAGCTAAAATAGCTCTTACGCCGGAAGATATTGTTTTTGATCTCCTTGGCAAGGATGCAAAAAAGATCAGGAATATAAAAAATGATTTGAGCCTGTCTGATGAAGAAAAGTTAATACTTAAGTCGATAAGTAAAGAAACTCATATTGATGATTTAATAGAGAAATCAGGTATTTCTCAGCAAAATCTTTTACGGATTCTTACATTACTTGAGATAAGAGGTTATGTGGAACAGTTGCCCGGTGGTTTTTACAGAGTTTTAAATGAAATTTAAGTATTAAAAATTGAGGGGGAAACAATGAAGGTTGTTGTTGGTTCTGATACTTACTGGCCAAGAGTGAATGGAGTTACTGTCTCAATTAATACTTTAAAGGATGAGCTTGAGAAATTAAGTCATGAATGTTTTGTTTTTGCACCAAGATACAGTGATGAAGTGGATAACGATCCACACATAATAAGAATAGATTCCCTTCCTGTTTCTACTATTTCGAAAGAGGATAGGCTTACAAGCCCTTTTGCTATAAGAAAGGTTTACAGGCTTCTTGATGGTATAAAACCAGATATTATTCATGTCCAGACAGAGTTTACCATGGGCTGGATGATTAAAAAGTATGCAGTTAAAAACAATATTCCCCTTGTTATTACCTGTCATACATTCTGGGAGGAGTATATCCATCATTATATTCCATGGCTTCCTGAAAAGTTTGAAAGATCTTTAGTAATAAATTTAACAAAAAAATTTTTTACAGACGCAAAATTTATAATTGTGCCTACAAAGAGGATGGAAGATAAGCTTAAGGAATATAATGTGAAGGCTCAGACTGTTGTTGTTCCCACTGGAATTCCAAAAAGTGAATTTGATGGGGTTGATAAGAAGACTGAGAAGGAAAGTTCATTTTTATACGAAAAGTATCCGTTTTTGAAGGGGAAAAAGATATTACTTTATGTGGGAAGGGTTGGAGAAGAGAAAAACATAAGTTTTCTGCTTAAGTCTATGCAAAAACTTAAAGCCAGGTTTGACAACTTTGTTCTTTTGATTGTGGGAGATGGACCAAAAAGACAGGATTATGAAAGAATGGTGGTAGAGCTGGGGATAAAGGAAAATGTAGTTTTCACAGGGTATATAGACAGAAAAATAATAAAAAAGGTCTATTCTCTTGCAGATGTTTTTACCTTTGCTTCAAAAACTGAAACACAGGGTCTTGTGACTGTAGAAGCTATGATATGCAGAACTCCAGTCGTTGCAATTGGAGAAATGGGAACAAAAGATGTTATGCAGGGTGATAATGGTGGATTTATGGTAGGAGAGGATCTTGACGAATTTACTGAAAAGATTTACTTACTCCTTACGGATGAAAAACTTTATGCAAGAAAGTCCGAGGAGGCTTACAACTATGCAATGAACTGGACTACAGACAAGCAGATTCTTAAAATCCTTGATGTTTATAATAAAGCACTGGGGGTTTCGTAGTGAAAGGAGTGATTGTTGCGGCAGGGTATGGAACAAGATTTTTACCTGTTACTAAAACAATTCCTAAGGAAATGCTACCGCTTTATGATAAGCCAATTATTGATTTTATACTGGATGAATTTGAAGAGGCTGGTATAAAGGATGTAATAATAGTTACAAGCAGGAGAAAAAAGGTTTTAGAGGATTATTTAGATAAAGAAGTTGAACTTGAAAACTATTTCAGGGAGAATAAAAAGGTTGAACTTTTAAATTTTATAAAGCCAAGGAGTATGAATTTTTATTTTGTAAGACAAAGAGAGATGAAGGGGACTGGTGATGCATTGCTTGGTATAAAGAATCTTGTATCGGAAGATTCATTTGTGGTTGCTTATCCTGATGATGTTGTTTTATCTAAGCCTGGCCTTACGAAAAGGCTTATTGATTTATATTCTAAAACGAATAAGAATGTTCTTGCCGTAAGGGTCGAAAATGAAAATCTTTCAAGGTTTGGAGTTATAAAGCCAGAATATGATGGAGAATTTTTGTTTGTTCAAGAGATTGTAGAAAAACCACCTGTAGATAAGGCTCCAAGCAATCTGGTTTCTATAGGCAGGTATTTGTTTAAAAAAGAATTATTTGACCTTCTTCAAAAAGATTTTTACAATCATAAAGGAGGAGGGGAATTCTACCATATAAATGCTATAAATACTATGTGTAAGAAAAAAGATGTGCTGGCATTTGAAATTGATGGAATGATGCTTGATACGGGTGATTTAAAAAATTATGCATTATCATTTTTGAAATATCTTGATTTTCATCCTGAAGGCAGAGAAATACTTGTTTCTTTTCTTAACAGAAGAAAGTAATAAAATATTTCACTTTTTTAATAGAATTGGAGTAAAATAATTGATGTATATTTTTAAGAATAAAACTTGAAATTAATGTAACTTTGAGTTAAATTTTTATCATAGGAGGAGGGTAATATGAAGAAAATTTTAGTGCTGGTTTTTGCTTTGTTTTTGAGTACAAAAGTATTTGCAGCAGATTTTGATATTATGACAAATGATATTAAGGATATTCTTAACAAGGCTACAGAAATTGTTTCTTCAGAGATGAAAAAGCATATGGGATTTTACACAGGTTCTGGTAATGTATTTCCAGCAAACACTTCAGGGTTCCCTGGTATAAAGTTTGGTATTGGTGGTGGAGTGGTTTTAACTTCTGGATTTTTCAACTTGTTAAACAATCCAGCCTTTCTTTCTCCTGATACTTCAAGTTTGAATGTTGGAATGATTGACGATTTGAGTTCTGTTGCCGCTGGATTTTTTTTCCCTTACAATATGCTTTATGGAAAGATCGGCATCCCGGGGATTGATTTGGATGTGGGATTAAGAGTGGGTTATTTTCCGAGAGTTGAGTTTGGAGGTAAAGTTGAAGAAACCAGTTATAAGATTGGTTATGATTCTTTTCATTTTGGTCTTGAAGGTAGATATTTAATTTTTAAGGATCCAACTGGTATAATAAAAGTAGACGCGAGGCTTTCCGGAGATTTTGATTATGGTAATGTATTACTTGGTGGAGGTTATACAACTCCAGCTTATGTTAATAATACAGTTATTGGTACAAACGAAAATACCTTGTCATTCAACTACCAGTGGGGTGGAAGTTCCATAGGATTAAAGGTAGTAGGTGGACTAAATATTCCTTTAGTTGGTTCTATTTTTGCAGGATTGGGTTGTAATTTAAATCTAGGGGCCGTAAAAACCACAATGGGGCTTGAAAGCAAGTTTATACCTACCACAGGACCTGAAATTTCTTATAAGCTTGATAGTAGTTCAGAAAAAGCCTATGATTTATTTGACCTAAGGCTTATGGTCGGATTAAACTTATTTTTCATCAATCTTGCTTATGAATACAATATAATGAATGGGGATATGGCGTTTACATTCATTCCTATAGCTATTACTTTCTAAACATAGATCAATAAAGGCTGCCTTAAGGCAGCCTTTATTTTTCTAAAATCTACTATCAGGAGCTTTGGTTGAAATTTCCAAGAGTTTCAATTGTTATGCCTGTATACAACAGAGGTTATATACTGGAAAAAACCTTGTATTATCTTACCTTGCAGGATTATGAAAATATAGAATATGTAATAGTAGATGATGGTTCCACGGATAATACTTCTGAGATTATAAAAAGGTTTCCAAAAATAAAATACATTTATCGGGAAAATGGTGGATGTGCCGCCGCAAGAAATACTGGAATAAAAAACTCCACAGGAGATATTATACTTTTTGTAGATAGCGACGTGTTTGTCCCACAAGATCTTGCAAAAATTCATGTCAAATACCATTTAAAATTTTCCCGTGCTATAGTTCAGGGACAGATTATAAGAATAATAAGAATTGAAGACGCTTTCAGGCAAAAATTTTCAATTTATGATTACTCCAGATCCTTTTTTGATACTGCAAATGTTTCAGTGAGAAAAAAAGATTTAGAAAAGGTTGGGGGTTTTGACGAAATTAACTTTAAGAAGGGCTGGGAGGATCTGGATATAGGTATAAGACTTTTGAAAGACGGCGTAAAGGTAAAAAGAATTATAAGGGAAGGTTATGTGTGGCATTACGAGGGGGATTATTCAAAAGAATCCATACTTGATTTTTTTGAAGATAGAGTTAGAGAAGGAAAAGCAAGTGTTGATTTTTTAAAAAAATATCCAACATTTCAGGCTAAGATGATGACAATGGCAACACCTTTTTTTCTATGGCTTTCAGAAAAAATTTTTAATAAAGAATTTTATAAATCGGATGAATTTTTCGATAAAATAAGAAAGCTTATAGAGAAAGGAGAAATTTCAAAGGCTATTTCGAAGGTTAGATTTGCTGGATACTGTTTTCATTTTGAAGGAATAAGAGAAAAACTTAAAAGGTAGGTGTTATTTTGAAGAATTAGTCGGGAGGTAATTTTGTTGTGGCTGTTTTACCAATAGATTTACAGGTATTATTTTCTAAGTCGACAGAACATCAGGAAAATGTTGCTAGACATTCTAATGCTGTGCAAACCGGACAATTAACGAGTATAGAAAAGGTTCACAAGGAAAGTATACAGACAAACGAAAGAGTACAATCAACCGAACAGTATGCTCAGGATTTCACGAAGGTTCATCCCGATAGAAAAGGTGGGACGCAATTTCAGACCAGTTCGCAAAGGAAAAACGAAGGTAAAAAAGAGGAACAGAAAGAAACCTATAAACCTGCAGCAAAAGAAGAAGGCAAGGGAATAATAATTGATATAGTCGAGTAGAATAAATTCCACATCTTTTTGACCTCACTTAAAATAGACCTCTTCTTAAAAAATTGACACTTTATCCCTTATAGTTTAAAATATGAATTGTTAACTTTAGTGGTGGAGTATCAATGGATATTCAATCCTTAAAAAATTTGATTAAAGAACAAAAGCTTGTTCCAATTTTAAGGACACATTATGTTGAATATCTTGAAGATCTTGTAAAAGCAACAATAGATGCTGGAAGCAGAATTATTGAATTTACAATGACTATTCCTAATATTATAGAGCATATTGGTAAAATCAAAGAAAAATATGATATAGTAATAGGTCTTGGTACAGTTTTTAAGTCTGAAGATGCAATTAAGGCTATAGAGAGAGGAGCAGATTTTATAGTTAGTCCTGTTCTAAATTATGATATTGTTGAACCTGTAAAAAGTAAAAACAAGATGCTTATTCTTTCTGGTTTTACACCTACAGAAATCTATAATGCTTACAAGCTTGGTTCAGATTTTATAAAGTTATTTCCTGCAAGTGAAGTTTCCCCCACTTTTATTAGGGGAATTCTGAATCCTATGCCTTTTGTAGAAATTTTTCCTACAGGTGGTTTGAATCTCATTTCTGCCATACAGTTTCTTTCCTATGGAGCGGTAGCTGTTGGTATGGGTGAAAGTACAATCTATAAAAGAAATCTCATTGAAAGAAAAAATTTCAAGGAGATTTCATTTCATCTATGGAATGCACGAAGAAGAATTCAAAATATGACGATATAATTAATAGCATTCCTTAAAGGAATAAAAATGAGATTTTTTTGGTTTCTTTTTTTAATCTCTTTTTGCTTTTCTGGTGTTTTTTTTTCAATCGAAGATAATTTTTATGTCTCAAATATTGATGCTAAAAGCTTTCTTGTTGAGAAAATTACGGAGCTTGATGCTGAAATAAACTGGACAACAGGTATAATAAGGGTTTTTACCACTGTTCCTTATACCTCTCAGAAGGAAAATATCGGGAAATTTTACGATGAAATTCAGAATTCTGTAAATAGGGAGTTATATCTTAAGTTGAGTAGAGCCATAGGGCTTATAAGGCTTTCCGATCCGTTTTTAGTTAAGGATTATTATCAGTCTTATCCTGATATTAGATACGAACTTTCTACCTATCTTGAAAAAACTATCTATTATCCCATGGTGAAAAAGGAAAAGGGGGCATATGGAATTGCTGAACTTCCACTCTTTGGTGAAAAAGGAATCGTAAATATTTTTTTCAAAGATATTCCCCGAAAGGAAGTTACAAATTACATTGATGAGTCTAAAGATTTAGAATATTTTGATACTCTCATCATAGATATGATAGTACATAAAGAGTTTAATCCATCAATAGGGTTAAGGATTTACGATGAAGATGGGACACTTCTTTATGGGCCTGAAACAGTAAATCCTGAAGTTTTCAAGAAAGAGGGGCTTTGTATTTATACAAAAAATCTTGCCTATGCTTTTTCATCTGTGCGCACAGGGAAAAGAATTTTTTATACCATACCAGCTAAGGTAAAAGGACAATTCAATACTGATATAGTTTTGTTTAATGCTGATGCCAGAAGACTTTTTGCAAGCAAAAGAAGTCTCAAGTACATAAACAATTGCAAAGTAATAATAGTAAAGCCATAACAACTATGAGTAATGTTTTGATCCATGTTAAATCTAAAGAAGAAAACTATCTGAGATTAATAGTTATAGATAATAGCAGACCTATTTTTTTAGAAAGGTATATTGACTGGAGTAAATGGCAGGCTATCCAGAATGAAATTTTTGAGTTAAAAAGAGAAATAAACACTTGTATTGAAAAGGGTAATTATCCAGAAAATGAATTTAAGATACTTTCAAGATTTATAACGGATTTTTTTGTTAACAACTTTTTGCCTCTGGAAAATAAAAAAGTTTTTGTAATATGGGGGGCTGATTTATTTTTCCCTTTTGAACTTTTAACGGGGATTGTAAGTGTTGTAAACGTAATAAAGATAAACAACAATTTTTCTTATGTCAATTATTTAAAGAAAAAGTTTTCTTTTGTTTATTCTGAAGAAATAAAAGGGGCTGGGAAGGAAGTTTTTGAACTTTCGAAAATTGTGGAAAGTAGATTTAAAGATCAAAACTTCTCGGTAGAGGTATTTTCTGAAAAATTTTTTGACAGTTATAAAGTGCAAACTGATTTCTCTAACTTTATATACTTTTCCTCACATGGAAGGCAGAGTAATGGAAAAGGGGAAATAAAAATAGGAGAAAAATGGACAGACTCATTTTCTAAGAGTTCTTCTTATGAATTAGCATTTTTGAACTGCTGCGAAATAGGGGAAAATTTTTCAGGGCTTGTTGGCAATCTTTTATCTTCAGGAACAAAAATGGTAATAGCCTCTCCATTTTCGCTTTTTGATGATTACTTTCCACAGAAGATGGCAGTCCAGCAATTTTATAGGAATCTACATCCTGAAGATATTATGATGACAGTAAATAAAACACAAGAAACAAACGATTTCTTCAGAAAATATTATAGAGTTTTTGTTGCTTCAAATTTTCTTTAATTATATAGCTTGTATTTTCTATTCCTTGCCAAAACCTGATTTTTGTAGTATATTATATTTTATCAAAAAAGTAGAAGGGTAGATTGAATGACTCAAATTGAAGCAGCTAAAAAGAACATACTAACTTCTGAAATGAAATATGTGGCTGAAAAAGAAGAAATTAATCTTGATGAACTTGTCGAGAATATTGCTACAGGCAGGGTCGTAATATTAAAAAATGTCAATCACGATATAAAACCTGTTGGTATTGGTAAGGGTTTAAGAACAAAGATCAATGCAAACATTGGCACTTCTCCTGAAAAAATGAATATTAATGAAGAAATTGAAAAGTTAAAGGTTGCAATTGATTATGGTACTGATACTGTGATGGATCTAAGCCTGGGGGCAGTTTTAAACGAAGTAAGAAAAAAGGTTTTAGAAAATTCCAGTGTTCCTGTGGGAACTGTGCCAATTTATCAGGTTGGTTATGAACTTTCGAAGAGCAGAAAAAAAATTCAGGAAATGAGACTTGATGATTTTCTTTTTGTTTTAGAGAGGCAGGCAAAGGAAGGGGTTGATTTTGTTACTATACATGCAGGTGTAACAAAAAAAGCGTGGGGTTATGTGAGGGAAGGGACAAGAATTCTTGATGTTGTAAGTCGCGGTGGGGCAATGCTATGTATATGGATGGAGTATAACAATGCAGAAAATCCTCTCTATACTGATTTCGATAAAATTCTGGAAATATGCTATAAGTATGATGTTGTAATAAGCCTTGGCGATGGAATGAGACCTGGGGCTACAGCAGATGCATCTGATAGGGCACAGTTTGAAGAACTTATAATTCTTGGTGAACTTGCCAGAAGAGCAAGGGATGCTAATGTTCAGGTTATGATTGAAGGTCCGGGACATGTGCCACTTGATCAGATTGTGCCAAATATAAAACTTCAAAAAAGTTTATGTAATGATGCTCCATTTTATGTTTTAGGTCCACTTGTAACGGATATTGCTGTTGGTTATGATCATATAGCCGGAGCAATAGGTGGAGCAATTGCGGCATCGGCAGGAGCAGATTTTTTGTGTTATGTAACTCCAGCTGAACATTTGTGCCTTCCGACAGTTGAAGATGTAAAAAATGGGGTTATAGCCTCAAGAATTGCTGCACATGCGGCTGATATGATTAAGTTAGGGAAAAAGGCAAGAAACTGGGATGATTTGATTTCGAAAGCAAGGAAGGAACTTAACTGGGAAAAAATGTTTGAACTTTCTTTAGATCCTGAAAATGCGAGAAAAAGAAGGGAGGAAAGTGGAATTAAAAATAGAACATACTGTACTATGTGTGGTGAGTTTTGCAGTGTTGAGGCTTTAAATGAACTGGTGGATATGATTAAGTAAAATAGGTTTGAGACTGTGCAAAAAGTCTCAAAAATTAAATTCCCGCAATTGTCTATAGATTTTGTCAAAGATTGTCTCTGACAAAACCACATTCTAGCTTTTTCGCGGCTTCATCGGAAAATGGGCAAAAAGGCGGGGAAATAATTTACAAGGATGGCAAGGTAAGGCAAGTTATTGTTCGTCATATTGGTATGGCTAAAGATGAGGAAGAATTAAAACATTTCATAAGGCTTACTGAATTCATCAGGGCGGAAGTTGAGAATGAGCATCAGGTGAGTTTATTTTCACCAGAATTAGCATATTAAAGGACACGAAAACCGGGAAAAGATATAGAGTTCCTTCAGCTGCAACAGAGAATGCAAGAAGAATATATAGAGTAGTAAATAAAACCTTATCAAGCCTTCCTTTCGAGATAAACTAATCCACCGAGCAACCAATAAGGTAAAAGTATGTGTAGTGCCTTGTAAAAAACTTAACTTTTTGCCAGGCAATAAATTAAAAAATTTCACCGATGAAGTCAGGAAGCTGTTTTTCTGCTTTTCTCTATCGCCCTCAAAAAATTTTGGACAGCCTTATTAAAGTAAGATTACTAAAATCCTATTTTATTTTTTCGAGTGCAGTTGCCACCTTTTTTATTTCTTCTTCAAGATGGTTTATCTTTGCACAAACCTTATGAAAACCTTCAAGAACTTCTTTATTAATTCTTTCTAAGTTTTGTTCTAGATTATCAAGGTGACTCTTTGTACTTATTACTCTATATTCAACCTTATCAACCTCCTCCTTTATCGTTTTAATTTTCTCATAAATCTCATTGAGAGTGTGTTCCATTTTTTCCTCCTTTTTTTTCTTTAGTAAAATGATATATTAAGACAAAAAAAAATTCAAACAAAAAATGTTTTCCTTGAAATATAACTCCATTAAAATAAATTAGTTATTCTTTGCGTTATTTTGAAGTTAATTATAAAATGTTATAATTAAAAAATTAATTAAGTTTTGGGTAATATTTGATGAGTTTACGAACGTTTGATTTATTAAAAAAATTAAAAAGTTAAACGGGAGGGGAATATGTCTTTTTTTAACACATTGTTACTTACCACCTTCTTTTCAGTGGTTATTTCGGTTTTTTTTATCCTTTATTTCAGAAGAAAGGATAAAAGAAATGTTCAACTTGAAAAATTAAAAAAGTTTGTTGATTTATCAATACTTCAGATAAAAAAAATATTCGATGAAAAAGAAAAAGAGTTTTTAGATAAAACCATAAACCTTGATATTTCATTAAAGAAATTAGATAAAGCCACAGCCTTTATAAATTCAAAATTGCTTGAAATAAAAGAAAATTTTGATTCAATGAAACTTCTTGAACAGAATCTTGCAATTGGGCTCAAGGAAGCTTCTAAGTTTTCAAAGGAACTTGAATTAATAAAATCGCAAATTGTAGAGTTGAAAGAGAGCGTTTCTTTCCTTGATTCAATAAAAACTGATATGGAAAATTATAAAAAGAGTATTGAGCTAATAAAGAGTGAAGCAGAACAAACAAAAGTATGGGCAAACGAAAACATTAATGAATGGATGAAAAAGATAGAAGAGGATTTAGAATATCAGAGAAAAGCTAATTATGAAGAGTTAGAAAAAATAGAAAAGGAAACTAAAGAAAAGCTTGAAGAATTAAAGTCTCTTTCATATTCTATAGAAGAAAATATTGAGGAAACAAAGAAGAGAGTTTCATATTTTACTGACGATATAAGAGCGCTTCTTGATGATAAGGAAAGTGAATGGCAGAATATTTTGGAAGAAAATAGTAAGTTAATAAAACAGGAATACGAAGTTCATATCAGATCATTAAAGGACAATTTAGAGGAGAGGATAAGACAGTTAAGCAAAGACCTTGAAGAGGAAAAGTCAAGGATTTCAAAGGGGGTTATTTCATATAAAAATGAGCTACTTGATCTTGCAGATGAAATCAGGCAAAATTTGCAGAAATCTCTAAATGAGTTTAATTCAAAGTGGACAGAAAATATAGACAGATTAAATGAAGTGAATAAAGAGATTCTTTCCAAGTCAAACCAGTTAGAAGTTCAGTTAAAAGAACAACAGAAAGAATTAGAAAAACACTGTGAAAATCTTAATAGTGCAATTTCTGATAAACTGGGAACGGTAGACTTTCAGATAGCAAATTTTCTTAAAGATAAAGAAGAAAAATATAATGAGGAATTTTCGAGTATAGAAAACCAGATTAAAACTATGCTTAATGATGTCAGATCAAAGTTAGAGGGAGAACTTGAGCAAACTGAACTTTCTCTTAAGAAAGAAATTGAGTTGAATATAAAAGAATTTAAAGATAAGATTGAAACCCTTACATCAGATTTTAATTCGAAATATGCTGAATTGACTGAAAAGTTAAATTCCTTATCTACTGGTCTTGCTGAAAAAACTCAGAATATTGAAAATAAATATGAAATAAAGATGAAAACCCTTTTCCAGACATTTGAAAAAATTAACGATGAGGTGTTAGAGCTTGAGAATAGAGTAAAACTTGAGTCAAAAGAACTGTTTAGCAAAGCAAATAAAGAAATAACGGAAGAAATTGAAAAACTGAAAGGGGATGTTGAAAAAAGAGTGAATGAAAAAATTAGTGGTCTTGATGAGAAGGTTGAGGCTGAATTTTCGAAGTTTGAGAAGGATTTTTATGAAAGGCTTAAGAACATTAATAAAGATATGACAATCACTTCAAGTGCATTAAAGGAATTTCAAAACAAACTGGAAAACTTCTTCGAAGAGGGCAAGAAAGAGCTGGCTATGGAAATTTCAAATCTTAAGTCGGCTTATACAAATGAGGTAAACACATTTGTTGAGAATGTGAACAAAAAGGAAGAAGAACTTCTTCTTAATATAAAGAATATAGAGGATGAAGTTACAAATTTTAAAAATAGCTGGCTTTCAGAGATTAAGGAAAATGGCAAAAAAATTATTCAGACACTGGAAGAAAAACAGATGGATATTATATCAAATATTGTCAGAGAATACGAAAAAATAAATGAAAAACTTTCTTTTATTGAAAGAAGTGTGGATAATTACGAAATGGATTTAAATTCAAGAATAAAATCAGCTGAAGAAAATTTATTCAATCATATAAAGGAATATGAGAAATCAATTGAAGAGATGAAAAATTCCACTTCAAATCTACAAGAGGATATACGCAATGCTGTAATAGAAAAAGCCAATGAAATCTATAAATATCTGGATGAAATAAAAAGAAATTTCACAGAAGAATATCAGCAAACTATTGATCAGGCCAAAAGTGATGTTATAACCATAAAAAAGGAGATTGAAACTTTAAAGAATGAGACACAATCTAACAGGGAGAAAGTAATAAAGGAAATATTAGATTCGATAAAAGAGGTGAAAGACTGGTCTTTAGTGCAGATTTCAGGTATAAAGGATGAGCTTGAGACAGTAAAATTAAGAACTGATGCTGTAATAACAGAAGTGAAGGATGAAACGGAAGAGAAAACAGAGAGGTTAAAAGTTGAACTTGATGAAAGAATAAAAGGTGTTATCAGGGAAGCTGACAGTCTTATAGTAGCTAGGAAGGAGGAGTTAATAAAGGGTGTAAATGAGGTGTTGAAAGAGGTTGTGGAGAAGGAGAGAGAAATAAGGAAAAAGGTAGAAAATAGTGAGAAGGTTTTAAATGAAGCATTTAATTTTTTAAACAAGGAAACATTGAAGATCAAGAGTGATTTTGAGTTAAAGTTGAAGGAATACTATAAGAACCTTGAAGGTATGGGCTATCAGAAGATAGAGGAGTTAGATAAGAAGCTTGAAGTAGCGTTAAGTGAGCAATCTGATTTAATTGAAAAAAGCAAAGAGGAAATGGTTAGGCTATTCAGCGAAGTTGGGAATTTAAAGGAGGAATTTCAGAAAGAAAAAAATAAGATGCTTGAGGAGGTGAGAAAAGAGTTTGAAGGGAGTATTTTTGAGAGTCAGAAGAAGATATTAACACTCCAGAAAGAGGTAGAAACCCTTAATCTCAGAGTAAGTGAGAAAGTAAAAATGACTGAGGAAGAGATTTTAGGCAAGCTTACGGAGTTTGAGAAAGAACTTGCTGGTAGGATGGAAGGCAGGATAAGAGAAGTTGATATGAGATTTGAGGAAAGAGGCAATGAAATTGAAGAAAAATTAAAACAATTTGAGATGGAAATAAAAAACAAAGAAAAGGAATTTTTTGCAACTCTTGAAGAGTTAAAGGAGAAAATTGAATTTACTACAAAAAATTATGAGGAAGAAGCATCAAGCTTTAAGGAAGAGCTTGGTAAAAAAATTGAGAAGTTAAGCAATGAAGCAATTGAATTAACTGAGAAGAAAATTTCCACATTGACTGAGTCGCTTGAAAAGCAGATAGAAAGTGCGAGGATGGGGGTTGAAAGTGAAATTATAAGAATGAAAAATGAAATAAAATCTCTTTCCTTGAATCTTAAAGAAGAGGAGAAAAAACTTCAGGAAATCAAAACTCAATTTGAAAATATTCTTTTAGATATGAAAGAGAAAGAAGAGGGTTTTAAGGAAAGAGAGGAAAATATTTTGTTTACCATAGAAGGTTATAAAGAAAAAATAGATGGCTTGTCGAGAAGCCTTGATGGCATTAAGGAGGAAATTGAAAAAGAAGCTGACATCTATTTTTCAAATTTAAAAAATGATTTTGATAATCAAAGAAAAATTTTAGAAGAAAAATTAAAACAAACCTGTGATGATTTTTTAAGCAGCTTTGAGAAATTAAAAGAAGATAATAAGAATATTCTTCTGGAATTAAAGGATGAAAGCAAGAATGAAATGGAAAACTTTTTAGAAGAATTAAGAAAAAAAGTTGAAAATGAAATAGAAAAGGTAAAGTCTTCATTTAAACCGGTTTCTGAAGAAATTATAAGTGAATTCAGAAGTTATGTAGAAAAAAGCACAAAAGCTTTTGATATGGAGTTAAAAGATAAGGAGAAATTTATAGAAAACTTTTTCTCAAAGTTTAAAGAAGAGGAAAGAGGATTATCAGAAAGTATGGAGAGGCTTCTGAAACAATTTGAAAGTAAGCTTGATACAGAAAAGAACAATTTTTCAGAGAAGATTATGCAGTATCTCGAACACTCAAACAATGAATTTAAAAGTATTTCTGAAAAAATAAACTCCCTATCGAAAGAAGTAAAGTTGCTTGAAGAAAATACCTTATCGAATATTAAACAAAAAAGCATGGAAATTGAAAAGAATGTTGCAGAAAAAATAAATCTTGTTTTAAGTGAAATGAATAATCTGATAAAAAATAGCGAAGAAGAAGCAAAAAAAATTATGGAAGAGTCAAAAAAAGAAAGTTTGAAAATGTTCAGTGAACTTGAAGACAGAAGAAAAGATATGAAAGAAGAAATTCTTGAAGATTTAAAAGAACTTTCCAGAAGAACGAAAGAGATAGAAAATAGATTTGAGAGCATGCTGAAAAAGACTTCTATACTTGAAAGAAGTGAAACTCTTGCAGAAAAGTCAAACCAGATCATTGAGAATATAAATAAATATTTCAAAGAAATTGAAGAGAAGAGGAAAGAAATAGAGAATGGTGTAAAATTGCTTGAAAATATAAAGATTGAAAATAGAAATCTCAATTCATTTTTTACCTCACTTCAAAATAACAAAAAAGAAGCAATGGAAATTTATAATATTGTATCTATGGCAATTTCTAAGGCTAAGGAGACAGAGGAACTGTTAAATAATATAACAAAGCAACAGCAAAAAGCCGAAGAAGTGAAGAAGGTAATAATAGATGGGCTTACTACTTATGAGGAAGTAAAAGCAAGAATAGTTGAGATAGAGAAGAAAAAAGAAATAGTAAATGAAATGCTTGAAGCTATGGATAATTCCAGAGAAGCTATGAAAAACCTTGATCAAAGAATATCTGAGATTGAGAGTAAAATTAACCATATAGACAGAATAACAAACAAAATAGAAGCAGATATAAAGACAGCACAAAGCAATATTGCAAAAATATTTGCTGATAATGATAAAATAACTGTGGCTGTGGACAAGATTGTTGACATAGAGAATTTACTGATTCATATAGAGGAAGAATCAAAGAAGGTGCAGAAAATGAGAGAATGGGTTGCAAAACTCCAGAACCAGCTTGAAAAAATAAGAGAGGTTCAAGAAAATACTCTCGGTAAAAAGCTTTCTGAAGAGGAGAAATCTGCTGATGAAGATCTAATAAAAAGTATACTCAGACTGAGAGAACTCGGATGGAGCATTGATGAAATTTCGAAAAATCTCAAGATTTCAAGGGCTTATGTGGAGTTAATAATAGAAAGGTATGAAGAATAACTATAAATTGTAAGGAGAAGGTGTATATGCATGACCTTAAATTTTTAACTGAAAATTTAGATGTTGTTAAAGAAAAGTTGAAGTACAGACTCAAGGAACCTAAAATACTTGATGAAATTTTTGAACTTTATACGAAAAAAAGAAAACTACAATCTGAAGGGGATGCATTAAGGAATAAAAGAAAGATTATTTCAAAAGAAATAGGAATAAAAAAATCAAAAAATGAAGATGCTAGTTCACTTATGAAAGAAGCTGAAGAAATTTTATTCGAACTTGAGAAAGTCCAAACGCAGGAAAAAGAAGTCGAAGAAAAACTTTACAGTCTATCCCTTTTAATACCCAATATTCCTCTGGATGATGTGCCAGATGGTCCTGATGAAACTTACAATAAAGAGATAAAAAAATGGGGGGAAATAAAGGAATTTAATTTTAAACCCCTTCCACATTATGAGATTGCAGAAAGATTAGGGATACTTGATTTTGAAAGAGGAGCAAAAATCTCCTGTAGTGGGTTTACTATATACAATGGAAAAGGTGCCCTTCTCGAACGGGCTTTAATAAATTTTATGCTTGATACTCACTTACAGAATGGTTATGAAGAAAAATGGGTCCCATTTATTATTAATAACAAATCACTTCTGGGAACTGGTCAATTACCAAAATTTGAGGCGGATCTTTATAAACTTGAGGGTGAAGATCTTTACTTAAATCCTACGGCAGAAGTACCTCTTACAAATATTTACCGAGAGGAAATATTGAAGGAAAGCCAATTGCCAATATGGATTACAGCATTTGCTCCAAGCTTCAGAAAAGAGGCAGGAAGCTATGGAAAGGATACACGGGGTATAATAAGGCAGCATCAGTTCAGCAAAGTAGAGCTTGTAAAGATCTGTAAACCAGAGGATTCAGAAAAGGAACATCAGTCTATGCTTGAAGAAGCGGAAAAAATTTTACAGCTTCTTGAACTCCCTTATAGAATCGTGGTTTTGTCAAGAGGTGATATGGGATTTTCTGCAGCAAAATGTTATGATATAGAAGTATGGTTGCCCGGGCAGGGATGTTATAAAGAAATTTCTTCTGTTTCAAATTGTCTTGATTTTCAGGCAAGAAGAGCAAATATAAGATTTAAAAGAGAATCAACAGGCAAGGTTGAATTTGTCCATACTCTGAATGGTTCAGGTCTTGCTGTTGGGAGGACTGTTGTGGCAATAATTGAAAACTATCAGCAGGAAGATGGAAGTATTATTATACCTCATGTATTAAGAAAATACACTGGAGGGATTGAAAGGATAGGGTAATATATGGCAGTAAAAGAGAATAAAAAGAAGAAAAATACTGATACAGTCAGTGGAGGGAAAAAACTTGTAATTGTTGAATCTCCCTCGAAAGCAGAAACAATAAAAAAATACCTGGGAAAAGAATTTGAGGTTAAAGCTTCTGTTGGGCATATTATAGATTTGCCGAAATCAAAAATGGGGGTGGACTTACAGACTTTTGAACCATACTATATTGTAATGAAAGATAAGTACAATGTTGTAAAGGAGTTGCGTGCAGCATCAATGAATGCGAATGAAATATATCTCGCTTCTGATCCAGACAGAGAAGGAGAGGCAATTGCCTGGCATATAAAGAACGATATAGAAAAAAATGTATTGAATAAGTACAATAAAGACATAAAAATTAAAAGGGTAAAATTCAACGAGATTACAGAGAGGGAGATAAAAGAAAAAATACAGAATCCAGAAGACATAGATATGAAACTTGTTGAAGCCCAGCAGAGCAGAAGAGTAATAGATAGAATCTTCGGTTACAAGTTAAGTCCGCTTCTGTGGAGTAAGGTAAAATCAAAGCTTTCAGCTGGAAGGGTTCAATCTGCTGCCTTAAAACTTATATGTGAAAGAGAAGAAGAAATTGAAAATTTCAAGCCAGAAGAGTACTGGGAGATTTCTGTTGAATATATACATAAAAAAAGTTCTTTTGAGGCCGTTCTTGCTAAAATAGATGGAAAAAAGGCAGAAATAAAATCGAAAGAAGAAGCAGAAGAGTTAGAGAAAAAGTTAACATCAAATATTTCAGTTGTTAAAGACATTAAAAAGAGAAATGTCAAAAGGCAGCCCGGTCCACCTTTTATAACAAGTACACTTCAACAGGCGGCCAATACTATCTACGGGTTTTCTTCTATGAAAACTATGCAGATTGCCCAGCAGCTTTATGAAGGGATAAATCTGGGTAATATGAGAACTGGACTTATAACATATATAAGAACTGATTCAACAAGAATTTCGGACGTAGCTATAGAAGATGTAAGGAAGTATATTAAGGAAAGAATAGGACAGGATTATTTGCCAGAAAAGCCTAATATTTACAAAACTAAAAAAACCTCACAGGATGCACACGAAGCAATAAGACCAACCAATGTTAATTTTCATCCTGATGAAATTTCAGGGTATTTAACTTCAGACCAGTACAAACTCTATTCACTTATATGGAGGAGGTTTGTTGCTTCCCAGATGAGGGAGAGCATTTCAGAGCAGACTTCTGTGGAGATTGAGTGTGGAAATATGATTCTTGTAGCTACAAGCAGTAAGTTAGTTTTTGATGGGTTTGCAAGAATATATGACCTTGGACAAAGCAAAAAAGAAAAGATTTTGCCTGAAGATCTATCATTAGGTGAAAAATTAGAAATATTGAAAATTAACAAAGAACAGAAGTTTACTGAACCACCTTCAAGATATACAGAGGCTTCACTGATTAAAACAATGGAGGAGCTTGGCATAGGTAGACCATCAACCTATGCCCCCACTATTTTCACACTTACGAAGAGAAATTATGTCAAAAAGGAGAAAAAAACTCTTATTCCAACAGTTCTGGGCAGGGTTGTAAATAAATTGCTAAATGAGTATTTTCCTGAACTTATAAATACTGATTTTACTTCCATAATGGAAACTGAACTTGATAAAGTGGAGGAAGGAGAAAAAAACTGGAAAGAAGTGGTTAAAGAATTTTACGATGCTTTTTTGCCTGTATTAAATAAAGCTTACAGCGAAATGGAAAGTGTAAAGGGATCTATCGATGAGGTAACTGAGTACAAATGTGATATCTGTGGAAAACCTATGGTGAAAAAGTATGGTAAGTTTGGAGAATTTCTTGCCTGTTCTGGATGGCCGGAGTGTAAAAACACAAAACCAATACCCCTTGGAAAATGCCCCAAGTGCAAAGAAGGAAATATAATAAAGAAAAAAACAAAAAATGGCAAGACCTTTTATGGGTGTGATAGATTTCCAGAATGTGATTTTGCGACTTTTTCACTTAAAGAAATAAAGGTACTTACAAAAGAAAAGGAAGAAAAATGAAAAGGATAGCAGTTTTGATCCTGATATTATTATCCTTTGAAAATGCCTTTTCACTTTTCGCTACTGTAAATAACTGGAATACCAGGGTATTTAAGGATGAGAAAAGTTTTGATGTTATTGATGTTTTACCCCCTTGCACTGTAGTATCAACTTTAAGAAAAGTTGAAGGAGAAAGAATTGAAATTTTCTATGATGGTAAAAAAGGCTGGGTTGAAAGAAAGAATTTAACGATTTATTATAATATTTTTTCTAACTTTGAACCAAAACCAAAATTCATTACCAACGCAGGAAATGATTATTTTTTTTATTATTTTAAAGAGAGTATAAACAAGTTCAATCTTTATGATAAAAAAATTGAAAAAAAATACAAAGTTGGAAAGATCCAGCAAATATTGCCTTCTCCTATAGAAGGGGTTTTCCTTTTTGAGGGAGTAGTTACAAATAATGGGGAGGAAATTTACAACCTTTCAATTTATGATATAAATACGGGGAAAAATGTTTATATTGGTAGCTTTGAGAGAAAAACAATAACGATAGAAAATACAACATTTTTGAATAATCCGCAGTTTGTTGCTGTTCATTTTAAAGTAAATGGGAAAAAATTGCTATGTGTATACAATGCGAAGGATGGAAGAATAATAGCACATACTACTGATGCTCTTGGAGTTTTCTATTTAGAAAACACTTTATTTTTCTATAATTTGAAAAATATCTGGACAAATGGTATTAATAGAGAAAATATTAATGCAGATTTTTCACAGGAAAGGCATTTTATTTCTTTGCAAAAAAAATTCTTTATTAATAACAGTTTGAATTTCTTGATAAAAGAACATTTTCTTTACATTGAAACTATCGAAGGAGTATTTGCCATAAATCTTAAGAATAAAAGTGTAAGTAAAACACCTTATAAATCTTTAATTACAGATGAAAACTTTAGATTATGTTACTATGAGGTAGCTAACAGGCAGTTTATAAAAGATATAGAAAATAATATAATCTACTCATTGCCGGATGATACAAAATTTTTTGGCTTTAGTGGGACAAATGTTATCATTTCCAGAAAGTATGGAAAGGTTGAAACCTTTTTTCTTATTTCTTTGACTGGCAGCGAAATATACAGATACAGATCAATAGACAGGATAGATTTTATAAACCGAAATGAAGTTGTTGTAGAATGTAATTTTGAGAAAAATCTCTGCAATATAATAATTGAAGATCCAGGGAAAACCAATTTTCATCCGTTTTTTATAAAGGTTCTGTAAAGTATAAATGATAAAAATGAAAAATAAAAAGTATAATTGAACATTTTAGGAATACCTCAATGTATGGGTTATAGGCATTTATTTCTACGCCGAGGCACGGCAATTAGATCTTTTTTAACAACGGAGTTGTATAAAATTTTTATTTAGTTTACGGAGATGCAATTTAGAACCGCATAGAGGGCAATTGCCAAAGTTGTTATTATTGGATTTGTGTTTGTAAGGTCTGTTAAGGACAAATTGAGTTTTGCAATGTTTACAAAGATATTTTTGTAAACCAATGTGTTTTTCTTTACCATAGCGGTAAAGGTCGGTAGAATTACATTTAGGACAAGAAATTTTGTCCATAGTAAACCTCCTTGTGAGGGGTTTTTTAGGTATTTCTCTTGGGAGACAACTTCCAAGAGAAATCAGTGTGAATGGATATATTTCATATAAAAGATACGTTACAGAACCTTTTATCATAGGAGGAATTTTATGTACGAGTATTTTTCGCATCCATCAGATATTGGAATAAAGGGTATTGGTAATAATTTTGAAGAAGCTTTCTGTGAGGCAGCAAAGGGAATGTTTGCAATTATGGCAAACTTAGATGCATTTTCTCCTGAAATAAAAATAAAGATAGAATGCAATGGTGTTGATAGAGAATTTTTATTTATAAATTTTTTGAACAAATTACTTCTAGAATATAATCTTAAGAAAGCAATATTTTTTGATTTTAAGATCTTAAAAATGACCGATGTAGATCTGGTGGCCGAAATAATTGGTGAAAAACTCAAGATCAATCATAAGAATGAAACAAAAACCGAAGTAAAAGCTGCCACCCCCTGTGAGCTTAAGGTGGAAAAACAGAATGATTTATACATTGCTCAGTGCGTTCTGGATATATGAACCATAGATTAAAAAACTTGAGGGCTTTTTGAACAACTCCTTGATTTTTTGCTGGTGTTGTAATATAATAATTTTAAGTAAGCGGGCGTAGTTCAGCGGTAGAACGTCAGCTTCCCAAGCTGAATGTCGTGGGTTCAACTCCCATCGCCCGCTATTTTTTATTTGTGGAATAAAGATGCTGGAAGGAATTCTTTTTGAAGGTCTTATTTACAGTATAATGGTTTTTGGCGTTTATATTACATTCAGGTTCTTAGATTTCCCTGATTTAACTGTGGATGGTTCATTTCCTTTAGGTGCTTGTGTTACCGCTATGTTGCTTTTAAAGGGATTCCCGGTATCAATTGCAATGCTTCTGGCTTTTTTAGCTGGAAGTATTTCTGGTTTTTTTACAGCGTTAATTCATAACAAACTAAAGATTCCAAATCTTCTTGCTGGAATTCTTACAATGACAATGCTATACTCCATAAACATTAGAGTTCTTGGCAATAGAGCCAATCTTCCTTTATTAAAGGTGGAAACAATTTTTACGAAGATTTCAAACCTTGCTTCTGGTTTGATACCCCAGGATTATACTGTATTAATCTTTTTGGTCTTTTTTGTTGTTCTAACTAAAGTCATCCTTGATGTTTTTTTCATTACAGACCTTGGTTTATCACTGCGGGCACTTGGAAATAATGAAAGATTTATAACGATGATAGGAATTAATCCAGAGTATCTAAAATTGATAGGGGTTTCTCTTGCTAATGGTCTTGTTGGACTTTCGGGAAGTCTTGTCGCCCAGTATCAGGGTTTTGCTGATATAGGGATGGGGCAGGGTATAATAATTTCGGGTCTTGCTTCTGTAATGCTTGGAGAATTTTTTATATTTTCTAAAAGAAATGTTTTTATACTTACAACGGGGGTGATAACTGGTTCGGTTTTCTATAAAGCGATAATGTATGTGGGAAGATTTTATGGCTACTACATAAATATGACCCCGAATGATCTTAAACTTATTACAGGTTTGCTAATTATTATTTCTATAATAATAACAAAGTTTGGAAAGACACAGAAAAGAGAAGAACAATGGTAGAATTAAAAGAAGTAACAAAAATTTTTCATAAGGATACCCCTGACGAAATAATAGCCTTAAAAAATATAAACCTTACCATAAAAGAAGGGGAATTCGTTACAATTATCGGCGCAAATGGAGCAGGGAAAACTACCTTACTAAACATAATTTCAGGTAGCCTGTTTGCTGACAGAGGAAAAATATTTATAAATGGTGTGGATGTCACAAATTTTGCTGAATACAAAAGGGCATCTTATATAGGTAGAATTTTTCAGAACCCCACTGTTGGAACTGCATCCAATATGACAATTGAAGAGAATTTGATTCTGGCATATAAAAAAGGATTTAGAGGCATTAGAATCAGTCTTAATAATAAAACACGGGAGTTTTTTAAAGAAAAACTGGCACTTCTGGAGCTTGGACTTGAGAATAGGCTTAAGGATCCTGTAATACTTCTCTCGGGAGGGCAGAGACAAGCCCTTACTCTTCTTATGGCGATACTTTCAGGTCCTACATTGCTTCTTTTAGATGAACATACTGCCGCCCTGGATCCTAAAAACGCCTTTCATATTCTTTATCTGACAGATCGATTTGTGAAAGAGTACAGGATTACCACTCTTATGATTACGCATAATATGTCTAATGCAATAAATTATGGAACAAGGCTAATAATGATGGATAAAGGTGAAATTATCTTTGATGTGGCTGGAAAACAGAAAGAAAATCTGACGGTTGAGAAGCTTGTTGAGGAATTTTATAAGTTAAGGCACAGAGAACTTGACAGTGACAGTGTAATGCTTGTGGATTAAAAGTTAGTAGTTTTATCCTTCCTTATTCTCCTGGTATCAGAAGCTTGAAATCTTTTTTGTTATGGTCATACCTTATCTGGGTTGATTTCTTTAGCAATTTCATTTCTCTTAAGTGTCTATGAACATTGAATTTTTTTGTCCAGAGAAGTACTGTGGAAATTATTTCTTTTGTTTCAGCAGGTAGATTTAAAGAATTCAGCCTCTCACATTCCTTTTTTATTCTCTCTATTCTATCCCTTACCAGTTTTTCATCTGAAGAATTAGCTACCTCTATCATATACTGAACAACTTTTTCACCAAGCTTTTCTTTATACTTATTACTTATTTCTTTAGTCTGTGTTTTTTGAATTTTTCTTTTTATATTCCTAGAAATAGCCGGTTTATGAGCAACCTCTACAATATCCTTCCTTTTTATGAAAAAGAAAATTAGAATCCCACTTACAAGTGCAAGTACAGCAAAAATTGAACTAAATAGATAAATCAAAAATTTCTCAGGTAAACTTAAAAAAATCAATACTTACCCTCCATATTCCAGAGTATATATCCCATATTTACACCATCTTCAATTCCAAGAATTTCATTTTGAATGTAATCATTTCCATAATATAAGTTGTCATAGGAAACATTTAGTTTAAAATGCTGAACATAGGGTCTTACAACAACTCTTTTCTTTGAAAAATGATATGTTCTTAATCCTCCAAAATAGTATATTCTGTAGGGTCTTTCTTCGTAGGGTTCAAAGTTTAAAAAATCTTGAGAAAAATGAGAGGGGTAAAACATTGGACATATTGCATCTACATAAAATGAAAGTTTTTCTACATCCTGACCTGTTATACCCCCACTTCTATACCATCCATTGTTACCATAAATATCTATCGAAATTGGTGCATTAATTTCTTTTCTTGCGTACTTTAAGAATGAAAAAATTACATTTTCCTTTGACATACCTTTTACAGCAGAGGGATAGCGAATATCACTTAAGTTTGTCCCATCAGTAGGAAATCTGATATAATCAAATTGAATTTCATCAAATCCCCTTTCTACAAGTTCTTTTGCTATTTCCACAACATATTTCCATACATTTGTGTTGTAAGGATCGACCCAGTATTCTTTAGTTTCTTCTGAAAAAACTTCCCCATTGTTTGTGGTAAGTTTTACTCCCATCCAGGGCAGGCCTGTTTTTATATCCTTTAGCGCTAATTCATTATTATTGTAGTGATACAAAACCTTATCTTTAAAAACTACAATTCTTGCAATAAGGTAAATACCATTTTTTCTTGCCTCCTCTACCACCTGTTCGAGATTTATTGGGTTTCTTACCTTGCAGATTTTTCTTACTTCTGAATTTTCAGGGATAAAATGCAAATAACCAAAATCATCTTTCATATCAATCACTATTGAGTTAAGATTTTTTTCTTTTAAAAGAGAAAAGAATGAAGAAAGCTTCCCCTTTCTTTTCATAAGTACATAAGGGGAAATATATATGCCTTTTTTGCTTGCGCATTTTCTTTTATATTCATCTGTATCATATCTAAAAAAAAGTACTTCTAAGTTGTCAAGTGAAATGGCATTGTTGATAAGAATGCATTTAGGAACAGTCTGGTAAGTGAAATAAAAATTAGTTAAATAAGTTAAAATAGTTTTACTTTCGAAAGCAGTCTTTTGATGTTCATTTTCCGAAAAATAGTTTTTACTCTCAGGGATATTTATGTCAGTTTCAGTATTATTGGTTGTTTGGTGAAATGTATGAATCTCTTCATCTGTAAGTAAAATAAATTCATTTTTATTAACTATCTCAAATTGATATAATGCCTCGAAGTTCCCGGGAATGGTGAATTTTTCAAGCCAGGTTTTTTTTGAAAAATCGTATGAATACAGTTTATTTTCGAAACTCATCGATATGTACAGATTCCCATCCTCATCAGTGTTAATATCAGAAATATCATCATAGAAAAAGTTAAATTTTCTTACAAGTCCTTTTGAGATGCTTACAAAATTATTTTTTTTGCCCAAATCTTTTTGGTATACCCCATTATAAGGGTGAGAAATATACAATTTTATACCATCTTTTGCTGAAGAAATGCATGCAGCAGTAATTTCATTCAACGGGATTTTTAGCCTGTACCACCTTAATCCACCATTTGTTGAAAAGTAAATACTGTTCTTGTTGTAAGCAATTAAATTTGAAGCTTTTTTTTTATCGGATTTTAATTTTAACATTGGTTCGAATCGATCTTTAATTTCGAAAGCACCACAATTGTATTCTATACTCTTAAGAGTTTCTATACCATTTTCTCTCCATTCCAGATTAAATAGATCTGCTGAAAATGCTATTTCCCCCTCACTGATGAAGTAGTATCCACTTTCATTTCTGTGAATGAATTCAACACTTCGAGAATTTAAAAGATCAAGTTTTACAAAATTTTCATTTTCAAGAACGTAAAGGCCTTCAGAAGTTCCAATGAGTAGAGATTGAATATTTAAGGGGAAAAAAGAATTAACATAGAATGTAAAGAGTAAAAACCAAAACCAAAACATGATTGTTTGTATCCCCTTTTTATACCCCTTTCTAATCAGAATTTATCTTAATGTTTTTATCGGAATATAAAGTAAAAAATCAAAATCTTAAAAATATTTCTTAAATACATTATTTGGTTTCTCATTAAAATTGAATCCGATTCTTGTTAATGGGAAATACCTGAAAAACGGTGTTCCAAAAATATTACTTTCTGGCACAAAGCCAAAAAATCTTGAATCTTCACTGAGATGCCTGTTATCCCCCATCATAAAATAATAGTTTTCTCTTACTTTCCATTCCTTTATTTCACTATTGTCAAGGTAAAATTTCCCGTCTTTTATTATTATTTTTTTGCCTGTTTCTCTTTCGATTAGTAATTTTAACAAATACTTGTAATAAGCGTTGGCTTTTGAAATATTTAGGACATCACCCTTTTTGGGCACATATATTTCCGGAAAGTTTGAAAGCAAATAGTTTCTATAAAAATCGAACCTTTCGACCATTGAATCGTTTGTAAGGTAACTTATTGCATTTCTGTAATCAAGCTGTTCAATTTTTTCAAACTCAGCCACATACTGAACTAACCTTCTTCTGTTCTGGTATTCCTCCTCGTAAATATGAAATCTCTCACTTCCAACTTTCTTAAATCTATCAAGAATTGTTTGATTTACGATACCCACGCTTTCAGTTTTAACCTTCTCACCATTTATATAAAGAATTTCATTTGACATAGAAATTCTATCTCCTGGTTCAGCCACAAGCCTTTTAACGAGATTTTTAGGTGTTTCAAAGGTGTTGTCAAGATTTATAAGAGAAAGAGAGAGAAGACTTATAATTTCTTTTGATATGCCGGGAGAAGTCCAGGCAGGTGAGACAAAAACAACAATGCTATTTTTCTTTGGCTTTGAAATACCGGGTAGCTTCCAGTTTAAAACAGGAATTTTTGTTCCCATTGTAACCTTTTCAACCATCAGTATATCCCTTACAAGAAGATTTGGCACCATTGATTGAGAGGGGATCTGATAAGCTTCAATGAAGAAAAGTCGTATAAAGAAAACAATAATATAAGCAGAAAAAAATTCTTTGATATTAACAAGCACTTTTTCCCGAAAAGTCATATCTTTTTTTGATTTTTTCTCTTTCACTTTTTACTCCTTATTTTTCTATTAATACTATAGAATATGCTTCTATGGTAAAAAGTTTTGTATCCTCTGAAGTCTTTGCTTTTATACCAATATTTTCTTCTGGTACATCCAGAACTTTAGAAATATTTTTTTTCATCTCAGGTATTAAAGAAACTATTTTTGGTTTATCAAGTACAATTACAGAATCTATACAGTTTATTTTAAAGTTACCAAGAAAGTTTTTTTTTACCTCCTCAAGCATTTCAAGACTGGAACGATCTTTGTTTTTTTCATCGGAATCAGAAAATACAGTTCCTATATCTTTTCCACAGGAAGCAGAAAGTATGGCATCAATAATAGAGTGCAGAAGCACATCTCCATCGGAGTGAGCTATACACCCAAAATTACTTTCTACTTCTACTCCACCAATTACAAGTTTTCTACCCCAGGCAAGCCTGTGTAGATCATAACCAATTCCAGCTTTAATCATTTAATTTTTGGCTCCGTAAAAATTATTCTGCCAGCAGAGGTTTGCAAAATACTTGTAACCCTTACTGTTATTTTTTTTCCAATATAATTTATTCCATTTGCCACCACAACCATTGTACCGTCGGCAAGGTAGCCTAAGCCCTGGTTGGCTTCTTTTCCTTCTTTTAATACATCAAGTTCAAACTCTTCCCCTGGAAGAAGAATGGGTTTTAAGGCATTAGCAAGGTCATTTAAGTTTAAAACAGGTATTCCATCTAACTTTGCTATCTTGTTTAGATTATAGTCGTTTGTTACTATTGCTCCCCCTAATTCTTTTGCAAGTTCTATAAGTTTTGCATCAACACCTTTTGCATCAGGAAAATCCCTGGAAGATATCTTTAAGTCAAGGGTCTGGATTTCTTTTAATTTATTCAATACATCTAATCCCCTTCTTGCCCTGCTTCTCTTTATAGGATCCTTTGAATCGGCAAGAGCCTGTATTTCATTCAAAACAAATTTTGGAAGAATTACTGTTCCTGTAAGAAAACCTGATTCAGCAATATCTGAAATTCTACCATCAATTATAACGCTTGTATCAAGGATTTTGGTGTCCGTGGGTTTTTTTTCCACCTCTCCACCTAAAGGCAGGCTGAAGGAGTATGCGCCGTATTTTTGTGATGATAGAAATGGTAAGAAGAAACCAAGATACATAAAAGTAAGAATTACATAAGGTTCAAGGGGAATGCAGGAGAAGAAACCACCACAAAATTGATTGAGTAGATTGTAAACAAGCTTTCCAGCATAGTAACCAGCAATAAGGCCCAAAAGAGCATAGAGAAAAATACCTCTCTTTTTGTAAAATAGAGCCTCAAGAAATATTGCAACAATACCCATTACAGAGGCATAAATAAAAACTTTCGGATTACCTGATTGAATATAGTTCAATCCACCAAAAATAAGAAAGATAAAAAGAATAAAAAATCTTTTTCTCCACAATTTTAACCATACTTTTGACATATAAAACCTCTCTAAAAAATATTTTTATACTCTCAATTAAAACCTACATCTTTTTTTAGCCACACACCATCCTCAATTTTCTTTCTATTTTTTAAAATAGCTGATGGTAGATAACTTTCTATATAACAGTTCCCCCCTATTTTAACTCTGTGGTGAATTTTTAAATTCTTACCAATAAGAGTTAATCCATTGAATAGAAAATCTTTTAACTCTTCGTTTTTTGCCAGTGGGTTTTCATTCCCTATAAAGCAGTGTGACACAATGTTTGGCAACGAATTATCCTCATAGTATTCATCTATGATTGAATTCACAATTTCCACATGATTTCCAATATGATTCCCTGGCAAGATAAGAGAATTTTTTATAAAACTCCCCTTCCCAATTCTTACATTAGAAAAAATTACAGAATTTTCAATAGTTCCTTCAATTAACACATTTGTCCCAACTATAGAATTTTTTACAGTGGACTCTTTCCCCATTATACTTGAAAAATTTCCAATTCCCCAGGCTTTTATAGGGACATAGGAATAATACCTGTCATAAAGAATGTAATTCTCAAGCATTTCCATATGTAAATAATAATAATCCTTTAGACTTCTAATATTCTCCACATAAGCATTTTTAACCTCAATAGATGGTGTTTTGTTTATACTACCCCATGCGTTTATTAAATCATTCTCTTTTAAACCCGTGTTTTGAACAAAAGTTAAAAACTTATAAATAAAATCCTTTTTTTCTATTAAGTATCCAATAAATAAGTCTTTTTCTCCTTTTATTTTCAGACCTTTTCCTGGCAATAAATTTTTTTCTTCTTTTTTTATATCAATCCAGACTGGAATATTACCTCTTATTAAAAAATAAAAATCAGGATTTGTCGAAGTCAAATCTTCTCTTAAAAAATGAAGTTCCTCTTCAAAACTTGAAAGATCCATAACAAGGATGTTCAGTTCAGGCCACTGTTTTGATAAGTAATTGGAAAGTCTACTCTTATTATTGCTAACAAAGACAATTAGATCTTTAACATTAATATTGACAAGAGAACCTATTGCAAAATCAATACACCTGTAGCTTGGAGAGAAGGGGAGAAGCAATCCATCACAATCCTCATCCAGGGAAAGCAGTTTACTTTTCTTGTTTCCAAAAATAACTCCCATCACTTTTTTATTTTGAAACATATTACCTTCTATAAAAATCTTTTCCAAAAAATCTGTGATAAACAGTATATAAAAATATTACAAAGATTCTGAAAAATCTAAATATATTGTATGGTGCTTTTATAGTTTTGTATAATCCTACAATGTTGTTTTTTTGAACCCATAATGGGGGCATTTTCTTTTTTCCTGCAATGATCCAGAATGTATCATCTAAACTAACAACAATAGAACCCATAAAAGAAGTTCTGTTTTCATCAATCCATTTCTCCTGCTTGAAAACCGATTTCATACTTACAAAAAAAATTTGCGGAGAACTTTTTCTGATATTTGTTAAAACATCCTCAAGCTCTTTGCCCTTTATATTACTTCTATAGTAACCAACAATTCTGCTTCCCGGAAAGGATTTTTTTATCTTTTTTAATGTCTCAATAATAACAGTTTTGTCTCCACCATAAAGAAAAATTGTATAGTTCATTTCATCAGAGACCCTCATAAAGTCCAGAAAAATTGTTACAGGCATTATTATAGGGACATTTTTACCATTGAGAACCTTTATCATCCAGGAAACTATTTGAGAAGAACAAACTAAAATATCTGCTTTAAAAAGAGTTTCTCTCCATTCCTTGCTGAAAAAAGCCTTGAAAACCTTCTTTTCATCAATAAAAATTAGCCTGAAGTTTGCCCTGTTGTATAGGGTTTGAATTAAATATTCCTTTAGTTCATTTCTTTCATAAAAAACAACATTTTTCTGCAAAAAAGGAAGATAAACACTAACCAAATTATACTCCCGTTTTTAATTTAACTATTAATTTTAAAATATAAAAAGAAATTTTTCAAGCTAAAGAAATAATTTAAAGTATTGTAGGAAATTGAAAAGGAATTTGATAACTTTATTAGAGTGTTTTTTGATCAAGTTTAGTTTTGACTAAATTTAAAATAACTGTTAATATTTTAATGTGAGATTTGATTTGGATATAAAGGAGGGTTTTTTCTGTGCTTGAAAAATTTCAATTTAATACTGTTGAAGAAGCGATTGATGAAATTAAAAAAGGGAATATGATAATAGTGGTGGATGATGAAGATCGTGAGAATGAGGGAGATCTTGTAATGGCAGCAGCTTGTGCTACCCCACAAAAAATAAATTTCATATTGAAAGAAGCCCGGGGATTACTCTGTGCTCCGTTGACCGAAGAAAAAGCAAAAAGATTAAATCTTCCAATTATGATAGAAAATGCAAATGAGAAGTGGGGAACTGCTTTTACAGTTTCTGTTGATGCTATCGGGACAACAACAGGCATCTCCGCATATGAAAGGGCTTATACTCTAAACAGACTGGCTGATCCTGGTGTTACAGAAAAAGATTTTGTAAGACCCGGCCACATTTTTCCTTTGATTGCGAGAAAAGGTGGTGTATTGAAAAGAGCCGGACATACTGAAGCTGCAGTTGATCTTGTAAAAATGGCTGGCTTAGAGCCAGTAGGAGTAATCTGTGAAATTTTAAATGAAGATGGTTCTATGGCAAGATTACCTGAGTTGATGAAGTTTGCAAACAGACATTCTTTGAAAATTATTTCCGTAGCTCAACTAATTGAATATAGAAGAAAAAAGGAAAGACATGTATTTAGAGAGGCAGAGGCAAATCTTCCAACTAAATATGGAAATTTTAAGATTATAATTTATTCTACAGATATTGAAGATAAAGAACACATTGCCCTTGTAAAAGGAGAAATAAAAGAAGATGAACCCATTCTTGTGAGGGTTCACTCTGAATGTTTCACAGGGGATACACTTGGTTCATTAAGATGTGATTGTGGAGAACAGCTTCATAAGGCATTGGAGATGATTGAAAAGGAAGGTAAAGGAGTGTTGCTATATATGAGACATGAAGGTAGAGGAATAGGACTTTTAAATAAAATTAAGGCTTATGCCCTTCAGGATCAAGGGCTTGATACTGTTGAGGCAAATGTACATCTTGGTTTTAAACCGGACTTGAGAGATTATGGTGTTGGGGCACAGATTTTAAAAGACCTCGGCATTGGTAGAGTCAGGTTAATGACGAACAATCCAACAAAAATAATTGGTTTGCAGGGATATGGAATAGAAATAGTGGAAAGGGTTCCGATTGTTGTAAAACCCAATCCGGAAAATGAGAAATATCTTAATACCAAAAAGGAGAAAATGGGTCACATACTTTAAGTTGTTATTTGTAGTAATTCTTTTGTCTTTTCTTCAAGTTTATCATGAATGTAAGAAGCAAGCCGTCTTCTATCTAAAGTTTCAATGTTATCAAATCTAAATGCACATATTTTATTTCTTATTGCAAGGAGAGTGGAAACTGTTTTAAGTTGGAATCCTTGAAAGGATAAAAAAACGGGATCATATGATTTTAAAAGTTCAAGATCAAATATGTTTTCTGTCTTAAAAGGAACCATTGCAAAACCCCCCATACTTATATTGAGTACTTTGCCCCTTATATAATTTTTTTTGGCTTTATGAAGAATTGCAGCCTCGAAATTATCAATTTCTGGAGGAGTTATTCTTAAAAAGTGTCTTTTTTCATTTATCTTTATGTTTGTTTTTATGATAGAAGTAACAAGCTCATCAGCAACTTCCTGTATGTTATTGTTGAATGTTATGCATGAATTTATAGCAATCTCTTTAAGAGTTAAAAATTTTTCTGTTTCTATTGGTCTGGATATCAAAAGATATATTATAAGATCAGAATTTATCTCTTTCGTTTTTTTTAAGAAGTCATATTCGTAGTTTTCTGTAATAAGAATCTTTATATCGGGTTCTTTTGATAGAATTATAATCACATCTTCTGTTGAACTTGTTTTGAAAGATTCTATACCAAAAGGTATTAGTTCTATTGCAAGCTCTCTGGCCTGACTGATTGAATAAAAATGAATTAATGCTTTCATTGACAACTCTTTAACTTGTGTTTATTTTATTCCGATTAATATGATATGAAAAAACTTAATTTTTATCAACCATTTTTTGTATTGTTTTTTGTTTTTTTATTTTTTAATAGTTTTTCACAGAGCATTTTCTTCCCCGAGTTTTTTGTATATACAGAGGTTGATAACCATTCTAATTTGCGTACTTCTTACAGAATTGATATGCTTCTGGATACAGGTCTTAAGTATGGTATAAACGTGGGGTTTGGTTTCAAAGCTTACAATATTAACAGTATTAATTCAAATTTTGTGCAGTTTTCTTCTTTGAAAATAAATACCGAGCCATTTTATAACTTTAATTTTAACTTTTTTATGGGAAAGGCAAAAACACTGGGATATTCTGAGTTTGGATATATTGGTTTTCAACATCACCCCAGGGAAAATTTTGAATATATAGGATATAAGGATCTCAGTGGAATAGGAATTGAGCTTTCAAGTATACTTTTTTATGTTTTTGAACCTCATCTTTATATTTATAGCCCGAATAATACCAACACAGTAAATCTGGATGGAGTTTTTTATTACAGAGGAGAAAATTATTACTTTGAGTTTTATGGAGGAGTAAACAGTATAGAAATCTATAATGGAATTATAAACAAAACCCTTATGAAACGATTTGGTATTTTTGTCTATGCCAACTTCAACAAGATCGAGTTTGTTTTAGGGCTTTATTCACCTGATTCCACATTTGATTCTCCTCTTGTGGCTGACGATTTTTATTTCCATACATCTGAAAGAATAAGAATAGGTTATTTTGAGCAGGTATTTGCAGTTTTTTTAAGACCATCATATTATAATGGATATAAAGAAAGTATTACGAATGATTTTGATGCATATGCCTCAGCGGGTATAACTTTTGGTGAAGCTGGTCTGGGTATCGAAAATACTTTTACCTATTCTTCTTCATACAGTATGTCTGATAAGATTGGAGCATATGGGTATTTCTTTTTTTCCAATTTAATGTATAAGATAGGTTTTTATTATACCCTTATGGGAGATGCATACCCTTCTCAATATGGATTTTTCTTGAACATATCCGGTAACATTTAATTTATAAAAATTTTTGATTAATCTTTAAAAAAACTGGATAATCTGGTATAATTTATCAGGGAAACAAATAATGCCTAAAAAATCAAATAGAAAACAGGGAAAAGATACAAAGGAAAAAATTATAGAAGTAACCAAGAAACTTTTTGCTAAAAAAGGTTTTGATGCTACAAGTGTGGATGAAATTGCGCACAAAATAAAGATACCAAAGTCATTAATATATTACTATTTCCGAAGTAAGAAAGATATTTTAAAAGCAATCTTTAAGGAGTTTGAAGATAGTCTTTTAGGGGTGAAAAAAAAGTCTTTTGAACTATTATTTGATGAAAAAAAGGAAAATAGTTTGGAAGAGAGAATAAAGGCTATATTTTACGAGATTACTTTACCCTTTGTTGAGAGTTATCAGGATGTGATTAAGATTGCTTTGAATGAGGAAATAAAAAATTTTTCTAAAGGTCCTCTTTTTAAGTATTTTGATGTTAATCTTTCGATGGTTAAGAATTTTTTAGAAAAGTTCAATCTCCCTTTAAATTTTTCCAAAGAGAAGGTTACAATTCTATTTTTTACACTCTTTTTAAGTTTAATAGGATATTCTATTTTTATAGACGAGTGGTGTACTCATTATAATATTGAGAAGGAAAAGGTGAAAAGCTTGCTGGTTGAAACTCTGACGCATGAATATAAAAGATTAGGAATGGTTGACTTCAGTTAAACTTTCCTTTAACAATTTTCCGATAAATAAAAAAATTTTTAAGGGGTTTTGTTTGCTTTATCTTGAAACCCTCAAAAAGTATGTATTCCTTTTTTTAAGAGTTCTTGCTTTTGCCACATTATTTTTATTGATTTATTTTTTTTATGCTCTTATCTTCTTGAATGTTACCGGTGAGAAAAAAATATTAATTTCTGCCATATTAAATTATATTTTCTTTCTTGTTAATTCTTTTCCTCTAATTGTTATAGCAAGTGCTGTGTTTTTTTATGCGTTTACTACAAATGACAAGTGGTTTATAATTAAAGTTACTCCCCTTATTTCCCTTTTTAATTCTATAATACTTGTAATATTTTTCATTCTTGATTTCAATTTTATTAAGGTTTATCAAAGCGATGCAATATTTTATAATCTACCTGTAAGAGATGGTTATCTTAATGTTTTTGGGCCTTATCGTTTTTATTATGAAACAAATGAAAGGGGTAAATTTACAAAAGGTATTGTTTTCTATGGTGCTCCTTTTATTATGAATGGTTTGATTATAAAAGAAAACCAGATTACTGTCAGTGCTTCACATCAAATTGGCGGAGGTGGTGTTTTCCCTGATAATAGAACTTTCAACATAAAAAGGACGGAAAAGCTTATTTCTTTGAAAAATAGCGAGATATCTTCTTTCTTATTAAGGAATTACGAAACTTATTTGAGTTCACTGAAGTCTTTTTTTAAAACAACTTTCAAAGCTGGTGGAATAGTAATTTCTATTATTTCTATTTACTTTCTGTTTACCTGTTTTTCAATTCTTATTGCAGGATTTTCAACATATTTCGGGAAAAGTGATGCAATGTTTCTTACTATTTCTACATTAATTGTTATTTCTATTTTGTTTTTTTCTATATTGCCTGGATTTCTTGGTCTCATTCATTTAATAAAACTGGGCCTAAGAAACTGGTTTTTTGAAGTTTTGCTTCCAACTTTAATAGTTGGAATTTTTAGTGGTATGATAGGTTATGGGCTTTTAGAGTTAAAATTCTGGATGTCAAGAATGAGGGGGAATAAATAGGTAAAATATGAAAAAGCTTTTTCAGTTTATTTTTTACCTTTTATTAATGTGCTTTGTAATCATTGTAATTTCCTTAATTCCACTTCTGGGACAGAAAAAGGATGTCTTCTATATTTTTACTAAAATAGTTGAATCAGTTGTCGAAGCGTTACCAATTACATCTGCTCTTTCATTGTTTTGGGCTTTAGTTTTTAAAAGCAAAAAAGACATTGAACTTTCTCCTTCAAAAGCGGCTATTTTGTTTAGTGTATTTGTTTATATTTTTCTTGTGATAATACTTGCAGGTTTTTTACAGGAAATTTTATTGCCTGCTTTGGATAATAAAACTATATCCTTACCAAAGATAACCTTAAAAAAACAGTCAAAAGAAGTTATGAATGTTAATCCTGTTTTTACACAACGTGATGAAGTGTTATTGAAAAAACTTCCATATAAGGAAAATATTGTGTTTATGATGGGAGACGTTTTTGTGTTTATAAGAAGAATGTATAAAGGGGATATTTATTATATAGAGGATGCAAGGCTTGTGGGTTATTCAAAGAAAGGAGGTGTAGATTTTATTATTAATTTGAAGTATGGGAAAATTGTTTCGGGTAATATTTATCCTTCTTCGGTAAGTTTCATTGATTACACGGGAAAAGGAAGTAAGATTTTTAGTATTTCTCCTTCAAAAAGGATTCCATTTACCTATGAACCTGCTGCAATTTATGCATTCGCATCGGATGAGGAGATAAAGAGGGTTAGTTTGCTTGATGTTTTTAGATACAGTGATTATCTCTTTTCTTCAAAGGTAAACTTTACCAGACTTGGGAATATAATCTATAATCAGATTGTGTATTACATTATCGTTTTCTTTTTGCTTCTTGTTTCTTCAATTGCGGGCGGAAAATATGCTATGACCAGACCTTTATACAGGGATTATTTTGAGTTCTTTTGTGCAATAGTGGTTTCCTTTGTCGGAGTTGTTATTCTTTATGATATATTTGTTTCTTTTGCAAAGGTAATTTATGAATTTTTGGTTTAGTTGTTGATTATGGCTGATTTTTATGATATCCATACTCATATTATGGATTTAAGCCATCCAAATTATATTCTTTTTATAAAAAGACTTGATCTTGAAAAATACCTTTTTTCATTGTATATTCCTATAATAAGCAACATAATCTCTGCAATATTTGCATCTAAATCAAAGAGGATTTTAAATCTTCTCTCTCTTATGGATAACGACATTTCTGATTTAATAAAAATTGTTGAAATTAAAGATATAAAACCATTTTTGAAGAATCTTATAATAGATGATGTAAGTTTTGACGGAATAGTTATTACTCCACTTTTGATGGATTTCGGACAGAAGTACTCCTCTGATTTTGATAATGAGGTGTGGTATAATTCAACGCCCCACAAAGCGATAAAAAATCAGGTAATAGATGTTTTTCTGGGAATTGCAGAGTATGTAAGGACGGGTTTTGATGGAAAGTTGAAAATTTTTCCTTTTCTGGGATTGAATACAAGAAATTATTCTCTTAAGAGCGATTTAAATAGAGAAGGAAATATAAAAAGCGTGGGTATAATAGATCTACTGGATAAGTATTTTAAAGATTTTACCTTGGAAGAAAAAGAAAAGAGGGAAAAGAAACTTTTAGAAAATATTGGTAATTTCGAGAGTATAGATAAGCTTTCCTGTTATTCATTTGCCGGAATAAAGGTTTATCCACCTTTAGGTTTTGATCCCTGGCCTGATAATGAAGAGGAGAGAGAAAAAGTAAAGTATCTCTATAACTATTGCGAAAAGAAAGCTATTCCGATTACCACTCATTGTGGGGTAGGAGGGTTTCAGACCGTTGATAAGAATACATGTTATATACTTGCTTCTCCGTTGAGGTGGAAAAAGGTTTTTGAAAATTATCCTAACTTAAAAGTAAATTTTGCACATTTTGCAACTTCTGTGAAGGAATGGAGAAAAGAAATATTGAAGCTTATAGTTGAATATGAAAATGTATATACTGACATAGCTTATGTGTGTTTAAAGGAAAGAGATTATGAAGTTCTTGAAAGTGAAATTAAGAAACTTTGTGGAAAAGGTGAATTGCTTGAAAAGTTTTACAGTAGATTGCTTTTCGGAAGTGATTTCATTATAAATTTACTTGATTGCACTTCTTACTATGAATATCTTGCCAATTTCAAGAACACAAGGTTTTTTAAAGGTAAAAAAATACTTCTCTGTTATGAAAATCCAAGGAAATTCTTGTTTGGTTAAATAGATAGTTGGGCTACTGGTTTTCTTGCATTTTGATTTTATGAAATCTTCGGGTAAATTCCCTCAAAGTGTTTTCCTATATATTGTGTCCTTAAAGAAGTTAGAATTGGGTGTTTTTGCGGGAATTTAATTTTTGGGAAAATCAATGGACAATTTCTTGAGCGCAGATGAATTAAATTTTGCCCATTTTTTAGAGGGGGGGGTGGGAAGGTGTTTAATAAAGCTATCCAGTTAGTTCAGTATAAGTTATCGTCTTAGCATTAACACAGGCAAAAAGTAACCTGTTGAATAACTCCTTCTCCCATAACCTCCTGTTGAACCTGTATGTATACTCATCAATATACCTCTG